>KB659903.1_pt3 | contig 104335 bp, 79 predicted proteins | sample 558768 | NCBI scaffold set KB644980.1 | reverse complement strand
TTTTATACCGACTGAGGATGATAGGTGATGCAATTTTTGTTTCGAAGTTATCAACGACAGTCTTTATACACAGAGTGCAGTGAGAAAGTAACTGTGTATCCACGATGCTGACTTTGAGGGACACTTCTTGAGAACTGAGTGGAATCCATGCTAATATTGAACTTATCTCACCCGTGTTCGACTCTGTTCTCGCATAAATTGTTGAAGATACCAGTATCCACCAGCGAATTTCCCAGTAGTGCCGGAGAATTTCCACCCACCAAACGGTTGAGCTTGAACGAGCGCCCCCGTTGTTGCACTCTGAGATCGATTGACATAGCACATCCCGGATTCAATCTCATCGAACCACCGATCGATCTCTGAGTCGTCCTCAGAGAAAAAGCCCGCACAGAGACCATAGTCGGTATCATTTGATTTTTCGAGAGCTTCACTCAGCCCAGAAACCGGATGAATAGTAACGAAAGGCACGAAATGTTCCTCACGAGCTAGGGCATGTTCATGTGGAATCTCCGTGACGATTGTGGGTTCAACATATCGACCATCGGGGAGTTCAGTGTCATCGACAGGAGAACCACCAGTAAGTACTCGTCCATCAGCACGCGCGCGCTGTGAGATTCTCTGATATCGATGAAACGCATCATTATTGATGAGTGGCGAGACGAAAGTCTCTCGATTCTCTGGAGGTCCTACGACCAACTGCTCCGTTTTTTTCACGAGTTTTTCAGTGAATGAATCAATGACATCCTCATACACATACACGCGAGAAGTTGCCGAACATTTCTGTCCACCAAATGAGAAAGCGCCATTGAGGACTCCGTCGACAGCATCATCAATATCGGCTTGATTACTGACGATGACTGGATTTTTGCCACCTAATTCTGCGATGACTGGACCACGTTTTCCATGTTCTCTGAATGTCTCCTCAATACCCACCCCGACCTCTCGAGATCCGGTGAATGCAATTCCAGCGACATCCGGATGTTCAACGAGCGGTTGACCAGTCGTTGGTCCGTCTCCTGTGACAAGGTTAATTACTCCATCAGGGATCCCTGCTTCCTCAAACAGATCAACAATTTTGTGTGCAACGAGTGGCGTTTCCTCGGCGGGTTTTAAGACGACAGTATTCCCGGTGATAGCCGCACCGGTGGTCATACCAACCAAGATCGCGATTGGGAAATTAAATGGTGCGATAACGCCAAACACACCATACGGGCGGAGTAAATTGGTTGTGTGTTGACCAGGTGTTGGTTCACCCGTATCAAAGCGGTATCCATTGCTCTCTGATACCTCTCGACTGTAAAACTCGAGAAAGTCAATCGCCTCATCAACATCAGCCATTGCCTCTCGTCGGTTCTTGCCATTCTCCATTGAGAGGGTTGCGGCGAATTCAAATTTCCGCTCTCTGAGAAGGTCAGCAGTTCGGGTAAACAGTTCCGCTCGTGCGGATGGACCAATATCTTCCCACTCGGACTGGGCAGCGCTCGCAGCAGTAACTGCATCATTAATCACAGAGGCATCTCCTGTCGCGAACCTCCCGATTTGACGTTCAGTGTTACCGGGCGACTCAACAGTAAAGTACTCGTCTGTCTCAATGTGTTCACCGTCGACTCGAATTGGATACCGTCCTCCAAGCTCTGCTTTCACGGACTCCACAGCGTCGGCATAATTTTTATGAAATACCTCCTGATTGTTCTCCTGTTGATGGGTTAGATAGGTTAATTCATTATCGTATGCTGAGGATTCCATGCTCATACATGACATAATAATTGTATGTATATAAATACAACTTGAGGGGGTAATCTTGTGGTATGTATCAGTCTGATGTTGTTTGAGACTAGCATTTGAATGTAGCGACACTCAATTCGTTGAGTTGCTAGATTGAATCCGAACATCACGAATTATCAAAATGGCTGTCAGGTAAATATCTCATTTGTCTTTATACACTCTAAGTGGTTGATGGAAACGCATTTAGACATAAGAATGAATTAATCAATGCATATGTCGAGTGAGCAGCCGCGTCAAGATACAACTGCAATAGCTGATACAGCACGGAATTACGTCGGTAACTGGACTGATCCGGATGGTGAAGTCCACGAGATTACTAATCCAGCGACGAATCAGACGTTTGCGACGGTAACATATTCAACTGAAGCCGACGTTGACAGAACAATAGGGATAGCACGCGAGGCGTTCCAGGATTGGCGTGAAACTCCGGTTACCGAACGATCGCAATATCTATTCGACCTCAAGCAGGAACTTGAAGATCATCAGGAAAATATCGCACAAGCACTCTCTCGTGAGCACGGCAAAACGCTTGCAGAAGCACGTGGTGAGATTCGTCGTGGGATTGAGAACGTCGAAGTCGCGGCTGGTATTCCCAATATGACACGGGAAGAAAGCGGAATGGTTGAGGATGTTGCCCCCGGAATCGATGAGACTGCAGTTCGTCAACCACTTGGTGTGTTCGCCGCAATTACTCCATTCAATTTCCCGGCAATGATACCACTGTGGTTCTTACCATACGCTGTTGCGACGGGAAACACGTTTATTCTGAAACCAAGTGAAAAAGTACCACTTAGTTCACAACTTATTTTTGAGGCTGTCGACGCTGTAGGCTTCCCTGATGGGGTAGTCAATTTAGTAAATGGGGGTGCAGACACAGTTAATGCGCTGCTTGAGCATGACAACATTGAGGGTATTTCATTTGTCGGCTCAACTCCAATTGCAAAGCACATTTATACGACAGCAGCCGAGCATGGAAAGCGCGTGCAAGCTCAGGGTGGTGCAAAGAATTATGCGGTTGTCACTGAATCGGCTCAACTTGACGAAGCTATTCCTAATGTTATTGGATCCGTCTATGGGAATGCGGGTCAGCGCTGTCTTGCGAATGATGTTGTCGTTGGTGTCGGTGACGTATATGCTGAACTCCGTGAACGATTGCTCTCTGCGGTTGATGACCTCACGGTTGGCTCTGGTCTCAATGAGGAGACTGACGTTGGTCCACTGATCACTGATGAATCTTATACCCGCGTCAACGAGCTCATTGAAACTGCTATTGAACAGGGTGCTGAGTTGGTTGTCGATGGTCGCGACTTTGAGCACTCAGAGTACCCGGATGGAAACTTCATGGGTCCAGTCCTTCTTGAGAACGTCACGACCGAAATGGACATTACTCAAACCGAGATTTTCGGTCCAGTATTGTGTCTCGCCGACGCCGAGGATCTTGATACAGCCATCGAAATGGTAAATAGTACCGAGTATGGGAACGCCTCAACTATTTATACCGAGCGTGGTGGGGAAGCGCGAAAATATCGTTACGATGTCGACGCTGGGAATATTGGAATCAATGTTGGCGTCTGTGCACCGATGGGGTTCTTCCACTTCGGTGGTCGCAAAGGTTCATTCTTCGGCGATCTTCATGCCCAAGGTGAGGATGCTGTGTCGTTCTATACAGAAAAAACGATTAGCATAGAGCGTTATTTTAACTGACCACACACTACAGTGCGCTACACTATCTATAACGCATATCACTCGTGTTCGTCATAAATATCAACACTGTTGACTACACTGGTGAAACAGGTGTCTGAAATGTGATGTGAGTATATTCGGGGTGCTGTAACGGTTGAACTCAGCAGTAGGTTGCCGTTGGTCTTACGCCGGTTCGGGTGAATCAGCCAATTAATAGACGTGCTTACTGATGAGTGTACGCAGGTGGGTCCTCTGTGTGGTCCACAAACAGCCACCCACATGAGAGCCGACTGGGAACCAACCCACAGGGATTCCTTCCACAAACGGTTATCCGACAATGGAAATGAATATATGCTGCTCATCTTGTACTACCGTTTTTAAATAAATCCGACAGGACTGTTTCGCTCCCTTCGGCAAGAGTCAATATCAGTATTATCTACTTGGGCGACAGCAAATGTGCCGATCCTCCAGCGTCAATCACGCCAGGAAGTGGTAATCGTACTCTATCGCTATTGCTAAGAGAGGAGAGATTCATACTATTGACTCGATTATCTGCCATTGGATTCAATCTCGCGGTACCCACTCTCAGCGACGCGAGAATGCCACCGAGTGATGTAAGTATTGATTGGTGATAGAAACTGTGAATGTTTACTATCTATCCTTTATTGGATAGTCCGATAATAAATATCAATAAACCATGAGACCATAGTATATATTTAGATTGGTAATATTTGTTGTTATTTTCGTATATTTAAGTTTACTTTTCGTTTAGAACTACATTGAATTGATGATGCTCATACACTCTGACGGATCATCGAAAACGAGCAAACGGATTAAGACGCCAATATATCCCAACTACCTTCGCCGGGCGGGATTAGCAGCTCCGCCGTGTGTGACAATGAGCAATATCACGGTTTCAATGCTGTCTGAATGACTCCAACGGGGTATTCGGTCTGTTTCAGTAAGAGACATGATCCACGCAATATATAATAAGTAAGCCCGACAGAGACAGTGAGTATCTCCACAGATCGGATTCAAGTGTGAACGTTCAATACCATCAGTACGTGTATTCTACATATCATGTCCTCACAGGACTCATCCACAGATCAATGTCCACGTCCACGGTCACTTGAGGAGTTACCAGTGACGGACGCTGGTCAGTTCACTGAAGTGACAGCGCGTCGAACGATGCGCACGCGAGATATCTCGAATATTGATGCGGGGTGGAAGCCATATTTTCGATATGAGACAATCTATGAGGATCAACGAGCTGCAATTGAGTCCTTCTTAGATACTCTTGGGCGCCACGGCTATTATCTAAAAGAGGGTGCATGCGGAACTGGCAAAACACTTGCTGCGGTAACAGCGAGTGTTCATGCAATCCGAAATCCTGAACAATTAACCGATCGCTCACCGGCAGATACAGCTTTTCCGGAGTATGATCGGGTAATGGCTGTCACGCCGGTCAAAAAACAGCTTCAGCAGTTCATTGCCGAATTACGCGGTATCAATGCGACACTCCCAGCAGAGACGGAACCGATACGGACGGTTGTCTTACGAGGACAGGCTGACATGATGGCAATCAGGAATGCGGACCTCCCAGAAACAGACACTCAAGAAGCAACTCAGGACCTTCGTGCCACGACAAGAGAGATTATTCGGTTCAACAGCGACATTCCGCTTGACTGGCCGGATGATCTTAGTCCCCCAGCATACTCAATGACTGGGTACGATTGGTCCACCCCGAGTGAGGAGGCTGTGCAGGCCCAAGAAGCCCACCAGTATGATCCGAACAGAGCAGAAGCGATTAGACATATCGTTGCACAATTAAAGCCGCGGGATACGGAAAGCAACGCACAACTACAGATTGATGGTATTGAAACCCCGTATCCACAACACGTTCCACATACCTCAGAGATTGTCGATTCGACCCGCGTTGACTCAAATTATAATCAATTACCATCGGATCTGCAAGGTCGATTTGACCCGTTTTATGCGGCAACACTCGCAGGATTACAGGAATCAATCGTCGCGTTCTCGGACGCTCCATCTCATGTTATTGATAAACAAACATTGTTTGCGGCGACGATTGCGAATGGATGCTGTCCCCACGAATTAATGTGCATTCTTGCGCAGCAGGCGGACGTTATTATCGGAAATTACAATCATCTGCTTGATCCCGAGACTCGGTATTTAACCGATGGCAAGTTAGGGTTACTGAACGAGCGAACAATTGCCATTGTCGATGAAGCACATCAGCTAGAGGAGCGCAGCCGAGATAATCTTTCGACCTCAGTCGATCTGTATACACTCATGAAAGCTCGTAATGATGTCCGAATCGCCCGTCAATACGCGAGTGGAAACATTGCCGACAGCCCGACACCCAGTCTCTCTCATGACGATGCAGAACTAGCGCAGAAAATTGTCGAAGATGGGGCAACGTTGCGCACAACCGGCATAGATATCGTTGAATTGCGGGCTGTCGAGAAGCTCTTAAATGTTGCAGAGCGGAGGTTGATCAAAGCAAGCGAGACAATTGATGCAGTAGGGCTGATACATCGATTTGGTGACGAGGACTCAGAACCACAAAGCAGAGCGGTAGAGTCGTTAGTGGATCCGAATAATCTCAGCTGGGGTGATCAACTGACGAGGGATATCAAGAGAGATGAATCTCTCTCGGTATCAGTGATGCAAAGCGCAGAACGGGTGATGAATCGATTAGAGAATGTCTTTGCTGCATTTGCCGAGCATGATATTCTTGATCGAACACCACAGGGTCAAGCAGTGGGAGCGTTCTTTCGACAGTGGGCGCAGGCTCCACATGCAGTGTATCATCCGGAGGCTCGTGTCATTCCATCGCAAAAGGAGTCATTCCCAGACCAGTTTCCAGCATGGGTCGAACACTGGACACCGGAGTTGCGATTATTCAATTGTATCCCAAGACGTGAGTTACGAAGAGTGTTCTCCGAGCTTGGTGGTGGGGTCCTGATGAGCGCAACTCTCCGTCCAAAAGAGCCATTTCGTGAGGCAATTGGTATTGACGCGGTGCCACAGCTTGGTGAATTGGACACAAAAGTACAATCGACGGATGATGAGATGACACTTCGAATGAATGGAATTACCGATGAAATGACTGAGGGCGTTGAAGCCCGACCGACGACATTCGACCGATTTCCGCTTCGCTTCTCGCCGGAGAATCGACTGTCTGTCGTTGTCGACCTTCCGAAATTCACGAAAGCCAATCGTGGTGAGCGAGAGACTGATCATCAAGCGATGACCGATACTCGCGAGCGGTACGCTAAGGTGATTGCACAAGTGGCACGGACAGACGGTAATATTCTTATTGCAATGCCGAGTTATGACGAGGCTGCCTGGGTATCTGAATATCTTGGGACATTGTCAATCGAAAAGCCCTGTTTTGTCGATAAATCCAGTACAGCTGATGAGACCGATGAGTTGTTAGCTGAGTTCTTTGAGTCAGGAGATGCAATTCTTTGCACCAGTTTACGCGGGACAATCACCGAAGGTGTTGATTTTAACGGTGAAAAGCTTCATACATGTCTGTCAATCGGGGTGCCACTGGCTCCGCCGAGTTCGGAAATGGATGCAGTCGAGATTGCATATCAGCGAGCAGTTACTGAGACGGGTGGTCGGGAGGCGGCTCGGCTGATTCCATCGACACGCAGGGTTCGACAATCTGTGGGGCGTGTGATTCGTGGTGTAAATGAGACTGGCGTTCGTATTCTGGCAGATGAGCGGTATGGAACAACTGACAGCACGAACCTCCGTGGGTATCTCTCACCACAGCAACAGCGAGAATTTACGCCAATCGAATATACCGATCTTGGGGATGCAATCACACGATTCTGGCAGCATCACGAATAGTGCTCGTTGAATGCAGTATCGGATTCAGTGTCACATCAGTTGCGGTCAAGACCATGCTGACCGTGGCGCTGGTATCAGTGTCGCACAGAACTGGCTGAGAACACAAGAGGACAGAACTGTGCTTGGTTCCAACACACTCCCGCAGGTGTAAAACTGGGAGTTGCAGTTGCGACGGCAGGTATCGGGGTCTGTGGACGACCCGACCGTGACCCACCACACCGTTGAAGATCATCAGACCGATAATGTGTCGGGTATGTCTGACCAATCCACGGGAAGAAACTCCGGGTTCAGGGTCCAGGGGTTGACCCCGGAGCAGTTCACAGTAAGATACTACTTGGATTGTCGAAACAGAATCCCGGTAACTTAGCTGTGTGACGCTCAAATAAAATTCAGATTCAACTGATATGTCACAGACAAAGAGACCGTACGATATCGTCGTCTGGGGTGCAACTGGGTTTGCAGGAAAGCTTGTGTCTGAGTACCTGACAGAGCAATATACACAGGATACGATTTCACTGGCTCTCGGTGGGCGAAGTACAGATCGTCTTGAGTCAATTGCAGCGGAACTTACCGTGCAGAACAAAGGGTGGGATAGTATCCCAATAGTCATTGGCGACGCGACAGATCCAGAGAGTCTTCATGAGATTACACAGGACACGAAAGTGGTCTGTACAACAGTCGGTCCATACACAAAGTACGGGACTCCATTAGTTGAGGCATGTATTGAGACGCAAACCGAATACTGCGATTTGACCGGTGAAATAAATTGGGTGAGAGAGATGGTCGATCGATTCCACGATGCAGCAGTCAACGCTAACACGCGGATAATCCACAGTTGTGGATTCGACTCTGTACCAGCGGATATCGGGACATTACTCGTCCAGTCATTTGCGATTGAAAACTTTGACACTCACTGTGAGATGGTTCGAATATATCTTGAGGAAGGAAATGGAGGAGTGAGCGGTGGAACGCTCGCGAGTTTCGCTGAGTTATTTGACGCTGCTTCCGATGATCCGGTGACTCGACAGACACTGCGAAACCCATACTCACTTGCACCACCAGGTGAGCGAGATGGAATTGACGCAGGCGGACAGCGCTTCCCACGGAGTGATCAATTACGGTCAGTGTGGACAGCACCATCTCCGATGGCACCAATCAATGAACGTGTTCTCCGACGGAGCAATGCACTTCTCGGATATCCCTGGGGTCGGGAGTTCCGCTGTGCAGAGGTCATTCCAACCGGCTCTGGAATTGGTGGTGCAATCGGTGCCAGTATCGTCGCCGGTGGGATTGGTCTCTTTACAACTGCAATGTCTATTGATACTGTTCGCTCAGGAATCCGGCAATTTGTGTTCCCTGCCCCGGGAGACGGACCGACGAAGGAACAGATTGAGAGCGGTTACTTCACCGTCCGTGCGCTCGGGCGTGGCACGGGGACAGATGGTCCATTTACCGTCGAGGCTGAGTTCAGCTCGAAGTTGGACCCTGGATACGGCTCGACTGCACGGATGCTTGCCGAGAGTGCAATGTGTCTTCTCCGGAATGAGACCAACTCATCACTGTCTGGTGGGATACTGACACCTGCATCAGGCATTGGAGAGCCACTAGCGAGGCGACTTCGCAATATTGGATTTACTATCACCGTTGGCGAGCGGACTGCGTCTGGGTCATCTTGATGTGAGGTAGCTCATATCGATGTCAGTGCGGTTAGCGGTTACTTCCAGACAGAAGAAAACGACTCTGAGTACATGATAACGAGTACATATGCTATCTCCCTTGTTGACTGCAGCACTAGCAATCAGAAAATCACGTAATTGTACGGATGATATGCTGTGTCTGAGTCAGTATCATACAAGATGGAGTCTCCGATCTTAAACAGCGAGTATATTCAAGAGGAACCCGACAAAGCATAACGCAACCACAGGATAGTAACTCCCCAAATCCTTGAGGCTCTCACTCCACTCCTAGTAGGGAGTTATCTGAAATATGGAAGTGCGTCGAGCTGCGTCGATCAAACCTGTCAGTCCGGATGAGCGGCGCGATGACCTCTATGAATCCACTCGACAGTTCCTTCATTGTCCGAATCGTGCCACCGCGTTCTGTTGAGACGGCAACTTCAACAGAATGTATGACGGCGAAGCTGACCACACAGGACGCGCTCTCAGCACACCTGCGAGAGGGACCCGATTTCATCGTGAGCCTTGCTCAGGAAGCTATCCGACGTGCCGTCCAACCCACGAAAGCGTGTGTCGAACGGTAGAAACAGAGCAAGCGCGTGAGCCAACCGGAGTTCCCGTTGTGGAGCGTACTTTAGGACAAGCGAAGCGCAACGTCTTGATTGTGTGTTCCTCTCGACCGTCAGCGGGCGTGTCGAGTGCGAGTTTGAACTCCGGCGGGTGGCTCGACTCCTTACGAACAGCACGTTCTCTTAGAGGGATACAATTTCCGTGAAAGCACGTGCCAATACGACGCGGAAGCATGTCCGAGGTTTCAGCAGATACTGAGCATCGAACAGTCATAGTATGGACCTCGGGGTGACCAGTCTCGCCGTCCCCTCAACCGGTCGCCTCTAGCAGGGAGATGACTCCGACCATTGGTGCCGTGAGCTCGAAAAGCGGCGTTGTGAGATACAACAGCGCAGGACGCAAACTGCACACATCGCCGTCCATCACCCCGATGAGCGTGAAGAAGCGTGGTGGAAGCAGTACAGTACATCCACACGATTGCCAACGAGATTCTCACGGAAGCCGTCGAGAACGTATGCGACGCAATCGTATTCGAGGACCTAACGGAAATGGACATCGGTGAGCGACTCCCGCAGACTACAATGCAGCGAAGAATATGGAGGTGGGGGTTTTGTTTGGGGTTATGCCCGAAAGCGGGAACACAGACTCCGGTTTTCGCCCAACTCAAGGAGCGGAGACGCACGAGTAGACGTGCGTGTGAACGGTGGGATATTGAACGGCAAGAGTCACCAGCCTGTTGCTGACGATTGATTGCCGGGAGTCCACTCAAGATCCGAGCCCTTCGAACCCCCGTATGTGGTAAGCGAAGGAGGGGAGGGAGGGTAGTTTACAGGACGAGGAAGTACCACGCCATACCAATTCCGCCACCGCCGAGGATGAGATATGCTGCGTGGGTGCCGCGGATGAACAACCCGAACGTACTGACAGCAAGAATGATAGTAAAAATGTCGACAAGCGACTCCGCGGCGAGCGTGACGGTTGCTCCGAGGATTGCCCCAACAACCGCTGCATTGACCCCGGTCAGTACGGTCTGGATAATGTTATTTTCTCGAATCCGCGCGAAATATGGGAGAAGGCTCGTGATGAACACGAACGACGGACCGAACGCACCGATTGTTGCAACCAGCGCTCCTATGATAGCCATCCACACGATACCGCCAGAAATATCTAATACTAATTTATACCCGACAAAGGCTGTCGTCATCACGACCGGTCCGGGCGACAGTTGACCAATCGCGATACCGTCAACGAACTCCCGAGCAGTCATCCACGCAAATTCATTGACGACGTATTTCTCGATAAATGGAATCAGAACAAGACCACCGCCGTAAATGAACGATCCCGTGTAAATCATAAATAAAAACAATTTCACCCATGGGTTTGCCCAAAGAACGAGGATAACTCCCCACAGTGGGCTTGCTTCGATGGCGGTTCGAACGCGAGGACCGACTATGTCGAGTGCGCGACCTCGAAGCAAATATATCGCACTGATGATGGCTGTCATAACGCCAGCAGTGACAATTCGATTTCGATTCGCTCGCATCCATTCCGATCGATACATAACAACTGCGATGAGCCCAGCAATGATGAATACAAGCACAGGGTTTGGATTGAGCGTCACCGTTGCGATAATCGCAGCCACGAGAAGTGCAAGTAATAAAAAGTCAATCGACCACGTCTCAGATCCAATCTCGAACTCGGTATGCTGTCGTCCATCAGCGAGGGCGCTTTGAGCCATTGAATAAGCCGCACCAACGATAAGTCCGATAACAACAGGATTGATTCCGTAGAACGCTGCTTCGACGGCTGGAAGCGCTTGGTAGGCGAAGTACAGCCATGAGAAGAAACAAACAAGAATGAACGTCGGAAGCATAAAGAAGAAGCCGGCAACGAGTGCTCCCAAGTTGCCAGCTCTGATCCATCCCATAAAGATACCAAGCTGTGTTGACGCCGGTCCAGGAAGCATATTGCAGATCGCCAGCCCCTCCATGAAGACCGACTCATCGGTCCAGCCGCGAGAGTCCTCACCAACGAGGTCATCTTCCATCATTGCGATATGAACGAGTGGACCACCAAACCCGACAATTCCGATAAATAGGAAGTACCGTGAGATTTCGACAAGTTTCGCTGAACTCGCCTGTCCGCTATACTCCGCAACGGTCGGTGATGCTTCAGTGCTAGCCATCCTCGTAACCAGCCCTGAAAGGCAATCGATAGCTCAAGATACATATCGTGAACACGGCTTTGTTCATATGTGTGTATTCTATCCTTGTGTCAATAATATTTCCATGCTCCTTTGCTATTCCCGATCTATAGATAGAGCAAGGCAACTGCCTCGGGGCTTTGATGCTGATATGACCCCAAGGCGGTTTACTCTTGAGCGATTGCTGCGCCCTGGTGAGTACATCGTGCATGGTTGATCAAAAGAATGCGATACTGACGAGAGGATGTCAGCGATGATCGATAGCGGAGAATCGATATGATGGGAGTGATAATGAACTATTCTCCTCGACTTGCCTGCTATCGACAGGTCCTCCCGAAGGGGGGATAAGCGTCTCGAATCTGTCAAATAGCAGCGATATCAGCGATGAGACTAACGAACTAATATCTATGAGCAGGTCTCACGTTTGATATTACATTTACCAACGCTGTCCAAAGAGTCTAAAGAGAATAAATCGCATGGGGTTGTCAGTAGCAGAAGGCACCTGATGATCTCAAGACTGTCGTTCACGGCGGTCTAAGGCTTCGATTAATAAAATCCGTTTATCATTTTGATCTGAGAGAGATTCTGTCGGTGAGGTGTTATCAAATTGAATATCTCTTGTGGAGACGAAGTACAGTCTCGGATCCCGACCGAGGGGCGGATGATCAGGCGTTCCCAGCGCTTATTGCTATGTTAGCCGAATCACGTTCGATGGACGACCGGAAGTATGATCTTTTGACCGAATCAGAGATTGACGATGGTCAAGCGACGGCGGCGTACTTTCTACGCACTGAGACCATACTCGACCACGTCGATGAGAACCCAACAGTCACTGCAGAGCTTTCCGCGCCTGAGGGGTGGCACTTGCTCGCGGGTCTCAATGATGCCGCTCAGTTGCTGGAAGGACTTCCTGTTAATGTATACGCACCTCCTGAGGGGACGCCAATCTCTGGCGGTCCCATACTGCGCATTGAAGGTCCGTACCGCATGTTCGCACGGTATGAATCATCGTTGTTAGGATTTCTTGCTCATGCTTCCGGAATCGCCTCTGCTGCCTGGCGAGTGAGGGCGGCGGCTCGTGACCGGACGGTTTTGAGCTTTGGGACCCGCCGCCAACACCCGGCATTGGGCGCGATGATCGAGCGTTCTGCGCTCATAGGCGGTGCAGATGGGATTGGGAACGTCGCCGGTGGCGAGGTGATTGGTGTTGAAGCTGGTGGCACTATGCCTCATGCTCTTGTCGTCGCGTTAGGGTCGCCTGAATCGGCTTGGACAGCCTACGATGAAGCACTTGAGGAGTCGGTGCCGAGGGTATTATTATGTGACACGTTCGGTGACGAGGCTGATGAGGTTGCTCGGGCTGCAGACTGTCTTGAGGATCGGTTAGAGGGAGTTCGTCTGGACACCACAAGCTCACGTCGAGGTGATATGCGGGCAATTATCGAAGACGTTCGCTGGGAGTTGCAACAACGGGAAACGGACGATATTGATATACTCGTCAGCGGAGGAATCGGCGTCCGGGATGTCCACCGTCTTCGGGATGTTGCTGACGGATTTGGCGTTGGTGGGGCGATTGCCGATGCTGATCCCATTGACTTTTCATTGAATCTCGTGGCGGTTGAGGGTGAGCCACGAGCCAAACGCGGTGTCCGTTCCGGTGCGAAGACCGTCTATCGAGACGGATATGATGACCAAGTCGTTGCAGTCGGCGAGACCGCTTCTGGAGAGAAACTCTTGAGCCCACTGATTCATGATGGTGAGAAGGTCCGAACATTTGATATCACCGCGGCTGCTGATCGGGCGCGTGAGGCAATTCCAACACTCCGGAATCGCGGGGTCTTTGATACCGGCGGTGACAAATAACATCAGTACATGACTGATGATGACGCTGCAGTCGATGATGTTCTCGAAGCGTTAGCTGGAAGCGAGATTGGACTTCAAGAAGCAAAACGTCAATTAAAAGGAGTTCATCAGATAGATGAATTCGCGCGGGTGGATGCTCGACAAGGTGAGCGGACCGGGATTCCCGAGGTCGTCGAAGCGGAGCGGAAAAGTGATGAACAGACCATCGATATCGGACGTGAACTTCTCTCAACGACCGGTCGGGCAATCGTGACTGGAGTCTCTGATGCTGTCCGAGAAGAGCTGACAGGGGCCGCTGCCACTACACAGTTTTATCAGCGCTCTCAGACGTTCGTTGGTCATACATCAGGATTTGAGCGACCTGACAGTGACGGGACCGTCGGTGTTGTGACTGCGGGCACATCAGATATTAGTGTCGCTGAACAGGCAGTTGCACTAAGTGAGGAGATGGGCTGTGCTGTTGAGAAACTATATGATGTCGGCGTTTCGGGCATCCATCGGCTGTTAGCGGAACGAGAGACGCTGGCTGACTGCGATTGTGTAATCGTCGCCGCCGGTCGTGAGGGGGCACTCGCGACGGTGGTGGCGGGAATGGTCTCAGCGCCCGTTATCGGACTTCCCGTCGGTACCGGTTCTGGGTACGCCGGCGACGGTGAGGCAGCCTTGCTAGGAATGCTGCAGTCTTGTACTTATTTGACGGTCGTTAATATTGATGCCGGGTTTGTTGCTGGTGGACAAGCGGCGCTAATTGCTCGGTAACATCAAGGAGTGGCTATCGAAGATCAAATATTGATATTGAATATTGATATGTAAAATCGATTTATGTCTGCCAAGCTAAGAGCCGCTCTTTACCGTGCGTGATACCGGCTTGAATCCCGACCATCACAAATACGAACACAAACAGCGCAGCTAACACCGCTTCGAGATCACCCTGTCCATACCAGAATCGAAAAACTGCCCCCATCCCAACTGACATACCAAACGTTTCGGCGAGCACTACCACCTTCCAAACCATGCTCGCGAGGTATCGAGCACTACCGAAGACAGCAGGAGCGATTGCTGGGAGATATATCTCACGTAGTATTGCCCATGAACTGGCATCATAGGCTGCGGCCACCGATAATATATCATTGTCGACAGTTCGAGCACCCTCCCATACAGTGACTGTAGCATACGGTGTCGTCACGAGAACAGTCGCAGTGATGACCGCAGCCTCGCTGAATTGAAACAGCACCATCGTCACCAGCACGACAACGAGGGTTGGGATTGTCATCGCTAATGGTAACCACGGTGAGACTGCCAACTCAACTGAGCGCTGTTGAGCCATCATAATTCCAATGACTGTTGCGAGTATCAGGGCAGTTATCCCTGCGCTCAATACCCGGAGTAGACTCTGCACAAGATGGGTCATAAGATTGCCACCTGGTCCAGGGACCAGTAACAGAGGTATCCGTCCGATGACGGCGGCTGGACCTGGAAGGGTCGCTGGCATGATACGCCCGCCGATAGCCCATGTAAGAAAAAGCGTCAGTATGATTACTACCCAGCGATAAATACGTTGAGTAATCACTGTAAAGATCTGAAAAATCGACGAGTCAGTTGTGCTTCTGTCTCCCGAAGTGCTGGGTCATCGAAATCTCGCGGACGCTCATGATCGATGATAACCTCATCAAATAAATTCCCTTCCGTATTAATGAATAGGATTCTGTCTGAGAGTGCAACTGCCTCACCCATATCATGAGTAACAAACAGGACAGCTTTTTGTGTATTATACCAGACATCAAGTAAATCCTGACGAGCATGGCGGGCGGTCACTTCATCCAGTGATGAGAATGGTTCGTCCATCAGGAGGAGTTCCGGCTCGATTGCCAGCGCCCGCGCAAGATTCACCCGTTGACGTTGACCGCCAGAGAGTCGTTGAGGATAGCTATCCCGTTCGTCAGCAAGACCGACTCGGGTTAACACGCTATCGATTCGGGAGTCAAATTCACTGGCGTTGATATCAGCGGATCGAAGCACGAACTCGATGTTTTTTCCGACTGTCCGCCAGTCCAGTAAACGAGGTTCCTGAAACACATATCCAAAGGGAAACTCACCAGCGACGACCGGCTTATCGTCAAACTCAACGGTCCCTTCGGTTAGCGGCGTGAGCCCAGCAATAATATTCAAAATCGTGGTCTTGCCGCACCCTGAGGGACCCATTAGCGTGACAAACTCATCGGCGTCTACAGATAGGTTTAATCCAGTAAATACATCGACCGTCTCGGTAGTATCACCGTCTCCGTACCTTTTCGTCGCCTCGCACACGCGAAGTCGAGTCATGCGATTAGATTTGTTGTCTCGGTATCGTATCCTCGTTTCTGCGCTGCTTGACGTTCGCTCCATCGGAGTAAGCGATCAGCGATGATCATCACTCCGATAACTGGGATCGCCCACGCAATCACCATTCCGGTATCAAAAGCCTCGAAATGGTAGTTGACAGCGACACCAACTCCAGTCGCAGTGCCAAACACTTCCGCGACTAGCGCCAGTTTCCAAGAAACAGCGAGTCCAACGCGCATTGCGCCAAACAACACCGGCTTAATATGTGGCAAATAAATATCTCGCCAGATGTGGCTTCTGCGAGCGTCATATGTGGTAGCCATTTTGAGCAAGTCTTCATTCAGGTCACGAGTACCCTCCCAGATTATTGTTGTCAAATACGGAAAGACAATCAGCACGATCACCAATACCGGAACAGCAAATTCAGTCAATCCGAGCCACAGCACACCGACGAATGCCCACACGACTGAAGGCACTGTCAGCAACACAAAGAGTGGACCGGCGAGATAATCTGTCATGCTCTGTTGAACACCCATGATGACACCCCAAAACGTTGCAAGTACCATCGATATCATAAATCCCGTTACGACTCGGGTGATTGTCGTGCCGTATGTTACTACAGGTGCGAACCGATCACCGCCTGAAATGACCACCCACACATTCTTCATCAACGCAATGATGCCGGGGAGCTGACGTGGGGTAAACGCTGCAGCGATTGTCTGCCAGACGAGCGCAAACACAGCAATCGATACAGCCGTTACGGTAATCTGACAAACGAGTGGAGAGCTGATATCTGGCAATACTGACTGTCGGGGTGACATTCGATTAGTCCTGCTCAAATGCGTCGACGGTCGTTATTGCTGTCTCACGATCTGGAAGATCAAGCACCCCTCGGTCGGCTAGTAGTTCGAAAAATGACCAGTGACTATCAGCGAGTGATTCGTCATAAAATGGCGGTCCAAATATCGTATCGCCATTCATCAACTTATTGACGACTGCAGCCTCATCAGGATCTGAAATCCCGGCTGCCTTCCCAAACTCGCTGAGAGCCGTTTCTGCATTCGAGCGAAACAATGACAACGCCTCATCCCAGCCCTCTAAGAACCGCTCAGTCGTATCACGGTGTTGTCCAAACCAGTCTTGGCGGACAGTAAACGTCGTCGTCGGAAGTCCAACCCCGGTGCGTTCGGTCCAGAGCGCATGTGGGTCGAAGATTGTCCGTGTGGATTCATCGGCGATTCCACGAATCGTGTATCCTGAGAACTCAGAGATTGCGTCAAATTCCCCGTCCTGAAAAAGCTCCCAGAGTACCGGTGGATCTTCCGCTCGGGTTTCCGCAGTATCCTCAACAATATCGATTCCATATGTCTCATCAATGAGCGCCCGATGGACGATTGTCGTCGTTGAGCTGACTGCGGCTGGCACACCGACCCGCTTGTCGACGAGATCTGACGGGTCCTCGATTGAACTATCATCAGCCCGCACGAACATGCGATTAAACATATTCTGTTGAGGTCCAATAAATGTCAATGACTCACCATCAGTCATGAACTCCATCTGTGCCACCGTCGCCGGGGCACCGATATCGGATTCGTTAGTCACAAGTTGGCGGTTATACCGACCGTAAGGGACGGTCTGAAAATTCAACTCGATATTCCGGGACGACCAGACGCCTTTTTCAATTCCCCACTGAAACACGGCTGCGCTAACGCTGCTTTCAACCTCTTGAACCGCAATGGTCTCTGAGTCATTATTACTCGGCGTGCTCTCCCCAAGACAACCGGTAAGTGCAATCGCCGCCGTGACGCTCGCGCTTTCGAGTGCCCTACGCCGTGATATATCCATATTTAGACAATTCTATTGAATAAATAAGTACGTTCCGAACCTGATATTATAATAAACCGTTGCCTGTTATTCTAAATTGAATAAAAATACTCTTCAAAAAATATCAGCGTCAGTGTCGGTGTCACTCTGATTCCGGTTTTTTGTCTTGATTCTCTTTCCTCGACTGCTGCTGTAGTCGTGGGTACGGTGCCGACACGGCGGAGTCGCTCACGCGGGAATGCATAACGTCTGGCAGTCAGCCGGGAGCCCGATTGGGTCTTCAGAATCCCACTCAGAATAGACGCCTGTGTGAGTGAGCGTTGAGAGAGATATCACCACAATTACCGTCGAATCCTCAGGATACTCTGGATTCATACTTACGAGTATATCAGTGTTGGTCACTGTCCACTCATCAGCCTCAACCGGGGGAGTATTTACAACAACCGCATCGTCGGGATCAGTATCTCCGACATCATGGACAACCGTGCCAATCTTGACTGCAACCGATGTTCGTGGTGGCGTCAAAGTATCCCGACGTGGATGACCGCCCCGTGCCGTGGTGGTAGCGCAAGGACCGCGACGACGTCGTCCTGTGAGGAGAAGACCCTCGAACAGCGTGAAGTCTTTCGCCTGGAGACGGTGGACCACGATCAGGTCCTAAAGTACCTCGGCGACAGCCCTGAAGACCGCGAAGAACGGTCTCACACTCCCGAGACGGCTACGGCTGAAGCTTCTCGGCGAGCAGTATCACACATTAGGGAAAAAACGGCTGAGTGACCATCAATAGAGCACCAGAATCGAGATGAATTAGCTAAAAAGATACAGCGGTTCGGCTGAATAAAGAAATCCTATTACCAACAATTGTATCGCGACACTGCTGTCCGCCGCAAACTCAACGGCGAGTGCATTGAGGTAATAAAGCACTGGTTTGACTACATCGAGTTATAAAAGCGGGGGACTCAGACCCCGCCTGCTCTTAGAAAGTTACTCGATGCTTCCGAGCCAAATCCCGGAAGCGGGATAACTACGCCCGTCCTGCTGATACCACATGTCGGTCACCGACGGAACTCTGGAGGTCACAGAATCGAACATCAGTATTTCAACCGGGGAAATATGAATCTTCAGCCTGTATCGTACGCACTTCACCGTCAGTGTGGTCTTGAGAGGATAGACATCAGATGAGTTATTCGTGTCTGAGCGACATCGTCTTAGCGCTATCGTTCATATTCGACACACCATGGAGTTAACTAAGGAGTCGCTCAACACAGCCTCAATTGTTATCCCACATGCTCAATGCTGCACGGAGCGATTCATTGTTTCTCCGATCCAGATATCGACAACACCGGGGAGATTGAGTGTCAATATGCCCTGAGTGATTCTGATATTTCAGATGGATATCGAATACTTCGTCCTCATGCAGTCAGGTATGAGATATTTCACGTCGACACGGGAGCACGTCACGCCCACTCAACAGCAGTCTTGCTCATCAGGGGACCACATACACGCATCACCTGTCGTCAGATTATTTTCGTTGATATACACTGAGAGACAAGCGTAATTACAGAAGTACTCTGGCGACCCACAATCATCGTTGCAGTCACGAACACAGATTGGGTCGTGATCAAAAATACGTGTTCCACAGTATGAACAGATCTCATTTCTGTCAAGTGTTTCAATGGTAGCAGACATCTTCGTATCGGTATTAGACGAAGAGCCATTGAAAGCGTTTTGCGAGACGTTATTCAAAGGATAAAACTGGAGTTCCACAGTTTATCGACCTGACTGCGATAGATTCGATATCGGTCTCGTTGTGTTCACGTGTTCTGTTGTCCGGGAGACTGAATACAATGGTGTCAATTTCATATAAGAGAGCTCAGTGTAAGTTTTTGCGGACAACCCAATTAGAGATGTCTGTAACAGGATTAACGAGCAATTCAGTCAATGACTCTCGTTTTTCTCATATCATGTGTCGCGTTGGGCAAGCAGTAAGCATGAGCAGCGTAGGTCGCGAGTGAGACTCCTGTTACATCGATACGGAACGATCTTATTGCTATTGTGACCTCGCTAGCGAGAGGCAAGTGAATCTCGGGTAAACGTATCATTGAATGATTATCGAGTCGTCAGTTAACATCTATGGGATTAACATATTGAGATGACCGTATTGTCGATTCGTCTCATTGGATATCATCTCACACAGCACACGCAGCATCGTATCGACATCTCCATACACATTCATACGGTGACCCGCAGCCTCGTGGCTGTGATAATATTGATCAGCACAGCGACTCGAGTCTCACTCGGGAATCACGGATCCACCGGAGTGTGGAAGTACACCAGTCCACGTTCACCGACAGCCAGCACGGTTGCGTTCGGTCATACAACAGAGTAGTGATATCAAATATATGTTGAGAGAACTCATTCTTGATGGAAATTCGATGAATCTCTTATACTGCTGCCCACAGACAGTATTCATCCTTACGTATTATCACACGGTTGCGCACAATTGATGCAGAATTGATCACAGTCGAACAGATTTTCGACTCAAAACACCAGACGATACCACCGCATACGTTAAGATCAAATCCTGCACATGCACCGACGGGATGACTGCCAAATTCCCTGACCGGCAGACTGAGCGAGGTCGCCGTCACGATCGAAGTTTACGGAAGTTCAAGGAGAAAGCCCACTCTTTAGAGGTGAAATGAATCCGACGGTTTCCCCACAAGTTCACTGAGTCCCACACAGACGTTTCAGACGCTGTCGAATCCACTCTATTCTCGGAAGATCGAGGTGGGAAGTGATTCGGGCGGTGATATCGGCAGTTGGGGGTTGCTGAATGTGATAACCGAGATCAGCAAAAACGTCCTGGAGAAGTGTTAAATCTGTAGATATCGAGGTTTCAATCGGTTTATTGACCTTAGCAGCGACTCGATCTGTGGGTAAGAGACGATGGAACGGGTGGGAGGATGTCAAAGGAACTCCATACTGATGAATATGAAGCCTACGTCATGTTCGTCATCCAACGGCCTGATGTTGAACGGTTTCAACCATATCGGGATGTGGATCCTGACTTTGCCAGTTCACTTGCTGACGTACAAAACAACGGTGTTGAGGTCCATGCCGTTACGACCGGGTTTGAACCACCCCACTATCATCTACAGAACGACGATCTATCGATTCAAATTGATTAAATCCCGCGCACAATCTTCCTCATGTTTAACACGGACGATGTTACCGTTCGAAATTGATGTATTGAATTGGTGAACGAACTGGCGAGCAAACGAGAAGTCCGCACGGACAGTTCATAATTGAGTAGGGTCTATGCGATTATATTCCACAAGACTCACACACAATGAAGATGAGAACAAGAACTTTTAGCATGACCGTTAGTACTCCTCATAACATCTGTGGAACGGTTATACATCTATGCCGGTGCATACATCGTTATTGGAGGCTCACTGGGAGGACCAGCAATGCGTTCACTCATCACTGGAGAGTGGAGTCTCCCGATATTGCTTCTGACAATTGGTGGTTGTGGAATGGTCCTTGGCGCTGTCTATGAGTTGCTTCGAACCGATCCTGATGAGTTTTCCATCTCTGCGAGCAGGCTGTTTGTAGTGGTCGGTGCTGGCTGTTTATGCTTTCTTGGGACGCTTCTCTCTGTTATATCCGGCACATAACTCGTGTGTTGATCAATTTCTCCTGTATTTCTAAACGACGCTTCTTTCGAGGGTGTCTATATGACGTGTGAAAACGATCTTTTAATCCTAACCAATCAATCGACATCCATCTGCTGGATATCAACACAGAATCGGTATGATACGAATATATCACGACTTCGAGAGTAGACCACATATCTAATCAGAGTATAATAATTAGTGTACAGACCAGCCCTTAAGCAACGTACTGAGCCGTCCAAATTGTAATATCGGGTTCAAGACCCGAGGCACTCTCCCTCTTTGTGTGTAGACTCATTTTAATAGTTCGTGTGCTGCTCTAATCAACGTTCGTATCCGAACAGTCGGTGACACTCTAAGCACTGTGTCTCTCCGAAGCCACGCAGACTCAGTTTAGTTGGAACGCCTGTGCATGTTCTGATTCAACTTCGAAGAGCGAAACTCACAGTCCCACCAACTCATAACGCTTTCACACAAAGTCACTCGCCGGCGGGTTCAAAATACCTCGTGCCACGTTTCACGGCACGATTCATCACATAATCAAAAAGAGCTGATGTAACATCTCATCTGTCCACGCGATTGAGTCATGGACATGATATTCACTTGTTGAGACGTCGGTGGGCATTCACTCCGAGGATATGTTCTCAGGTGCTCTCTAAGACGGGGAAAAATATGCCCCTACTGGGGTGAGGCTGAACAGGTATCAATTCCAAATAGTGTGTACAACGGGCAGGATCCCATCACACTGGTACCGAGCATAACGAGAGCGATAATCCCAAATACAGGTGATACGACTGCCGGTAGTGAAGCGACATTTGTGAGTGTGAGCAACGATACGATTCCTGTTATTGCACCGATAAGTATGCGAGTGGTGCGATCCACGGCTCCAATATTATGCTTCATATTCATATTCTAATACGGTCGCTAGCCGTAATAATGTATTGTTTGTACAATATACAATGTATTAATATGGCTGGACATTGCTCAATTCGACCGAGTAGATCGCTGAGTCAAGAAAACACCAGTAGTACGTGCCGCTCACTCACTTGCGGAGTCTCCCAAACGAACACGACTTATCAATTGAGTTTAATTGCCATACACTCCCTTTCAGCGAGAATAAGACGACTGATAATATAATGAAAGTACGGCTGTTATATATTCGACAAATATTGATAAATCCAAGAATTGCTGGGATTTGATCCACATAACTTCGACATTTACTGACAATTCAAGCAGATTCATACCTTTATGATGGCTTCGAGACCGACCAACACATCGGAGAGAACTCACGATTGAGTTCTTCTAACGGCTTCAGCCGGGGGATTCCCGCGTATTTATGTGCCGGAGAATATCAATCGAGTGCAATATTGATGGTTTTCGTCTGTGTGTAGTGATCGACGGCTTCCTGCCCGATTTCCCGACCGATACCTGATTGTTTGTAACCACCAAATGGTTGTCCCGATGGGAAGTCGTTGTATGTATTGACCCAGATTGTTCCAGCCTCGATATCCTTGGCACACTTATGTGCCTTGGTGAGGTCCTCAGTAAGGACACCACCCGCGAGTCCATAATCAACGTCGTTTGCCAACTCAATCATCTCATCATAATCATTCCACGTGAATATTTCCTGCACTGGTCCAAATATTTCCTCCTGAACTGCGCGGTTATCATGATCAATCTCTGAAATAAGCGTTGGAGTGACGAAACACCCTTCTGCAAGAGCCTCGTCATCTGGGGCGTCTCCACCTGCGACGACTGTTGCACCTGCATCACGTGCCTCTTGAATATATCCCATCGTCCGCTCGACCTGATCAGCTGTTACTTTCGGTCCGAGGTCTGTTGACTCTAACAGTGGGTCACCAACCTCAAGATCATCCGCAGCCTCAGCAAGTTTATTCATAAACTCGCCTTTGATATCTTCGTGGACGAACAGCCGTGAGCCAGCACAGCAACATTCGCCGGTATTAAAGAAAATTGCGGTAATTGTTGTCTCGACAGCACGGTCAAGATCTGCATCTGGGAAGACAACGAGTGGCGACTTACCACCAAGTTCCAATGTCACATCCGTGATTGTGTCTGCGGCTGCTTTCATCACAGACCGACCGACCTTCGTTGACCCGGTAAATGCGAGCTTCCGAATCCCATCATGCCTCGATAATGGCTCTCCTGCGTCTGTGCCAAATCCAGTCACGACATTCACCGCCCCATCCGGAATCGCGTCGCCCGCTTCTTCCATCAGCTTCAGAATCGAGAGTGGTGTCTGCTCCGCAGGCTTGAGAACGGTCGCATTTCCTGCTGCAAGTGCTGGACCGAGTTTCCACGCGGCCATCAACAGAGGGAAGTTCCATGGGATAATCTGCCCAACGACACCGTAAGGCTCCTGAAGTGTCTGGACGTGTCGGGAATCATCGGTGTCAACTGTTCGACCCTCATGTGACCGAGCCATTCCAGCAAAGTATCGGAAGTGGTCGATGACAAGGTCAACGTCAATCCGTGCCTCAGTGATTGGCTTACCATTATCTAGTGATTCAAGTTGAGCAAACTCTTCCTTTTTGTTCTCGACACGATCAGCCATTGTTTCTAACATTGACTGTCGGTCGGCTGATGACATTTCAGAGACACGCTCATCGTAGCCTTCCTGCGCTGCGTCGACTGCGCGATCAATATCGGCGGCGACACCGGCTTGCACCTCAGCCAACGTTTGACCTGTCGTCGGGTCTTGCGTTTCAAATGTGTCTCCGGATGCGCTTTGAGTCCACTTTCCACCAATATACAGTGACCGCCGGGTCGGCAATACTTCGTTTGCTGTCTGTTCGTGTCGCTTACTGATTGCTGACCTGCGCTCCGCTGGCGATTGCACTTCGTTATCAGTAGACATATGCATATAACTATATTAATTATTAATGTTAAAGGGTTTTGCTGGAAGTGTTAATTATGCGATGGCATTACTACCAGAAGCACGCCCGCAGAAGCAATGACTCCACACAACACATGTGTCAGGATAATAATTGAAGCATCACCAATGAGTGTCCACAATAGACCGGTGACGCTGGCAGTAATCATGCCAGCGATGACTGCCAAATGTGAGCGACTGCGAGCGCGATAAGCCGCCACTCCTGTTATTAAAATCACGTATATGCCGGCAGAGGCGTGAACTGCCACCGTTATTGGGTGTCCAATCAGAGCGAGCACTCCGGTTACGAGCCCTGCGGGTGCAGTTGATATAACCAGCAATTGCTTCACATAAATTATATTGGGTAGTGTCCCACAAATGCTAGCCTCTTGACATCCTCCTCCGGGCTCACGCGGAGGAATCCCACGGCACCGCACCGCTGGGTTGGGAATTTCAGGTTTGGGTTCGCAGACTCCCAAGCCAACACACCGTTCGAATCGGTACGGGGCCGGTCGTGGGCAGTCTCTTGGGAGTGCCACATCTCAGCCCCCGGTACTCCTCTCGTTTGTCAGAGTCGGACGCCCACGCCCAGAGTTGTTTGTGCCTCGGGGCGTCCGACAGACTTCAGCGGACTCGGAGTTACTTTGTGTGGTGTTTGCCCGGTGCTTGTTGTTTGCGCATTGGGACGCACTCTGTTTCCAGAGTGGGCGGACACTCAAACCGCCAGTTTCGGGCGCTCGACCACACTGGGTTCGTAACCAATGCGCCGAGACTGGTATATGTGCCATTTTGGAATAAAAACGTTTGGGAATTGCCGCTGTGACGGTGCGTATCCACAGCCTCAGTGGGATTGCACCTGCTCCACATATAATCTGGTTTCTGGTAGGTGAGGCTGACTTCAGTGATGTCTGTATTGCCTGGAAGTAATCGGTGGGACTCCCAGTGGAAATCACCGATCTTCGAAAAGCTCACGAAAGCATGACCAACTCGGTCCGCGTTATCATCCAAGTCAAAGCCAGACTAATGAGACGTGATACTGCGGTACTCTTGTGGTAGTTCCCACTTGCCAATTGAGATCACTCTCGTTCAGGTTGACGTCGCGTTCTTCACGTAATCCGAGGACACTTTGATTGGGATTGATGCAACGAACTGCCACTTACAGGCATGTCAATTTTGAGTACACGTGCTTTCATGCTCACTTCCACTCTGATCACTCGCGTTTCCATTCTGGAAGCTTATTTTACATTGCAGTGTGTGAGAAATATCCAAATAGTTTTGAGACGATAGAGTAAAAAATGATGGGAAGATCATGGATAATGGCTATAGCAAAACATTAATCGATAAGCCAGAAATCGTTCATGTAGGATGGATTTGATGTACAATGATTGACGTAAATGCAACCATTAACACTATTAGTTATGATCCGATATTATGTAAAGATCTGAATACGTACTCGGTTGAAGATTTTTATTCTGGAAAGGCGTTCAATGACAGTTCCTTCCGTGTCAATACAGAGGAGAACAACTATGCAGTAAGTTGGTGGGTTTCGCCAAAGAGAACAAGAAGCTATCCAAGAGCACGGGTGTATGATACGTATGATCATGACAATCGGGTCACTATACTGCCATTAGTAAAGGATGAGGGGAAAGACGGTGATCGAGATTACTTACAGTGGGATACGCTCTCACTGATGAGTCTCCTCCAAATCAATGTAATAATCGCCCCATATAAGAACGCTGACAAAAACGAGACGTATGATAACAAGATAACAAATCAGAGATTCGATCGGCAATACATCAAGGAGAAATTCCAAGAGCTACAGAAGTATCACTCAGATGCGTTACAGTGGAACTTGAATCAGGCATCCAATCTTGATGAGGTGGCTGAGTTGAGCAAGAAATACTACTATGAGAACATATCCGCTGCAACAGGTGTGGAGATGCACTCACGGAGCTATTTCGAGCGGAGAATGAATAATATAACTGAGAAAGCTGAGGATTTCAAACAAAAATCAAGGGGGCTCGCTGTGGAGGCACAGAATAGGGAATCGTTGACCCTCCAGCCCAAAGAAAGTGTCAAAGCTGATAAAGGTAGAATAACAATACGAGATCATCTCGGCGGAGAATACTATTTTACGACTGATGAGATACTGGTCGAAAATAATGAGGTATTCTTGATAGAGAAAAAACACACTACAAGAACGTTCCCGAGCACTGCTGACATCAAAAATGGATTAGTCCGAATGATGCTTTTCAAAAATCTCGACACAGTCAAGATAAACGGAAAACGCCATGAGCCCGTTCCGGTTCTTGGTGTAACGGGGAGTGAACTCGAGGGATATACATCTAATTCTGATAGTATTGCAGACGAACTGCAATCGGTCTCAAACCGGAAACGAAAACAGATTAACTCACTTCTTCAGGAGGCAAACAAAAACGATTTCACCGTCATCATCTCCGAGGATACTGAATCTGTCGAGAAGGAGCTCTATGAGAGGTTCAAAGCTCGAAGACGGTAGTTTCGATTCCTCTTAGCATCCCCGTCACCGCTAAGAGATTGATTTATATCCGAAGAATGAACTGAGTCTGCGGCTGATTTCGTAGTTAGCGTTTTCAATGCGGTGAATGGAGTTCTCTTGGGAATATCTTGAGTGGGCTGGTTAGTTCATTCATGTTCACTCATTAGATATCCTCTAATGTCATTTGTGAATTTTCATCTGTGATTCTGTTTTTTGCGTACTCAGCGTATTCCTGCTGCGTCTCAAAGCCAATAAATTCTCGATCCAGATCCTGTGCAGCAAGAAGCGTCTGACCGCTCCCTGCAAAGATATCCATGACTGTATCATCCTGATATGAGTAAAACTCAATAACTCGTTCTGCAAGCTCTCGCGGAAATGGAGCTGGATGCTCGTTTTCCCCAGGGGCTACCTGGCGAATTTTCCAGACATTTTTTGATTTCTCGCCCTGATAATCATCAAGATCGATTTTATTTTTCTCTTTCTCTTCTTCTGTTCGATTCCAATAGATATTGTTCTTATTCTCAGTATCGGCCTCCTTTTGAAAGACAAGGATATATTCAGCAACGACCGACGGATAATAATATCCTGGATATGGATTTTGCAAAAGAACACCGGATCGTCTATCCTTCGCGACAGGTTTCTCCCAGATAATATCTTCTTTGAATGTCCATCCAATGTCTTCCATCCATCCAACGAGGTGAAATGGTAGTGCTACTCGCTCGTCCTGCCAATGGACGGGCGAAATATTTACAATTGTATGTCCGCCGGGTCTCGTGACACGAAATACTTCCTCAAACCGTCTGATAAGGAAATCTTGGTAGTCATCATACGACATCTCCTCACGCTCCCAGTGGTCCGTATTTCCTTGCACCTTTTCGACATGTTCCTCATAGTTGACAGCATTAAAATAAGGAGGCGACGTAAATCCAAGCGTAATAGAGTCTTCAGCAAGCTCTCTCAATCCATCAAGACAGTCTCCTCTGTGAATGACGCCATTAGAGAGTTCATACTCTTCCATCTATCATCCTATTTGATTCTCCCGCAGATATAGTTATTGTGACACCCTCACCCGCCGTGAACGGTGGGGCTTCCTACAAGGGAAGGCTCGCTCTGCGAGGAGGTTTCGGAACTGTACGCCGAAGGGGTTGTCTGTCGGGGGGTCCCCGGGTCGCCTCCCGGTGTCCCGTGGTGCTGTCACAAGCACTCCCGTCCCGTGCCGAGTCATCGCCTGCCGATTTCCAAGGCAGGCTCTCTCCCCCACGGATCAAGGCGGCCGGCGATGTTGACCGCCGTAAGATTGCGACGCGATCTTGCTGCCCGCCAGACGTAGTCTGGCGACCGCGTTGATGTCCGCTTGGTACTCCGTCACCCAACACTCGTCATTCATGCATCGGAACCCGCCTGCGAACGTCGAGAACCGAGGTGGCCACAGGCGTGGCACGTCTGCGACGTGTACGCCGGGTTCGCTTTCCCCACCGGGATACCCATTTCGAGGGCTTTGTCCTTGATGCGTCCGGTAAGACGCGCGAGCGCTCAGTTGTGGAGACGCCGGTTCATCCACTTCCCGTAGTCGAGATGCTCGCGGATGTACGACAAGTCTTTGAGCACGATAACCGGTTCTTGAAGGACTCGTCGTATTCGACCGCTTCGCGGGACGCCTTCTCCACGATGTCCGTGAGGGCGTCCTAGTAGCCATCCACGCGCCACTCGGCAGCGTCACGCTCTTGAAGTCGCTTGAGCGTGGTATACGTCTCTTTTGCGGAGGTGTCAGGCGCGGCCGCCGTCGTAGATGGACGGTTGAGTTGGAGTATCGTCGTCCGTCAGGAGCTTGGATTCGCCGATGTCGAAGCCGACCGGCGTCGGCTCGTCCGGTTCCTCTGGTTCCGTAACCTCGTACTCGATGGTGACGTGAAGCACCCAACTCGTCCGGTGTTCTTGGAGTTGAAACTCTCCAACTGTCACGTCGCCGTCGAGCAGGTCATCCCACAACTTCCGCTGAGCGGGGTTGATGCGGAACGGGATCCCAGAAGGCGGTACCACGTCCGGACTGCGGAACGCGCCAGCAGAACTCGTGTTCGCGCTCCTCAGAGTGGTCGATGTTCCACCCTCGGTTCGTGAATCGGACGGGGTGGTCGTCGTCCAACTCCGAAACGTCGTACGTCCGATGCAGTTGTGGGACGTAGTTCTTGAGCGCGTCCTTCGCGTAGGACGTGAGGATGTAGCCGGTGACGACCTCGTTGACCGCTGTCTGTGTGTCCGCCCACTCTCGAACGCTTCCGGAGAGCGAACGGTGGTATGTCGCCACAGTACGCTGAAGCCGTTGCTCTTTATGCGCCGTCGGCGGTGCGAGCGTGGCTTGAAGCGTTTTCATGGCGGTGGCGGTCATCCGATAGTACAATCCATGCAACCAAAGCACATACACTGCATAGATATGATAAGAATGTATAACCAAATCGGTACGGTTCGAGGTGGAAGACGAACAGTACGAATGGCTGACCGAACTCAAAGACGAGCGCGGCTACACGTGGAAGGGCCTCATGTTAGAGGGGGGGCAAAGGAACTCGACACCGACGAGACGGTCAAGTAGGACAGACAATCGGGCGAAACACGTGCGAATGCCCAGCTAAACGGACGCGATTCCTCCCCGCCGCAAGCGGCGGGGTTTCCTCGCTACCACAAAGATGATACTATCGATGATTGATTATAGCGATATCTAACATATGTTGCATGCATACGTCGGAACACGACAGACACGCGGAGCTACCAGTGTATTGATGATGTCGCGATTGAGCCACTCGCTCACAGCATCGCTGTATTATCCAGGAATCGACGCTCCGTTTTCAGGAGACGAATAACCACCGTAGCGATGATGGATATATTGACACAGACTCATTTTCACTGGAAAATTAACAGATACACAGGTGGGCAATGTGAGTGATTATACTTACTCTTGACCTCCTCGCCCGCCTGAAGACGGAGGTATGCGTTATCAATCTGTATCAAAAACAAAAGCGCTGAAACGAGTCCAGACGCATATACTGTCTATGCTTGACGAACTCGCTACTGTTGCGCAAAATGCTGCGGTATCTGCCGGCGAATTTCTCCGTGAACGGTTCACGAACGGAACGACCGACGCTGAGTATCGAACAACAGACGCGAAAGCACACGCTGATGAGGCAGCTGAACGCCTCGTTATCGAGACAATTCGTGAGCACTACCCAGACCATTCGATTACAGCAGAAGAAGCTGGTCACTTAGACGGGAATGAATCGTATCGATGGATCATTGACGCGCTTGATGGCACTAACAATTTTCTCGCCGGGATTCCCACTTTCGGCGCAGCCGTGACAGCAGTCGATAGCAATGATGATCCACTCACCACAGCTGTGTCAGTGCCCGCAATTGAGGATATCTATACCGCCCGTCGTGATGATGGTGTACGGTATAATGATCGCATAGTCGAGGTCACTGATGGGGAAACACCTCCAATTGAGGCTGGAACCGTTGCATTCGTCATTGGCTCTCCGGTGGTATATGACGGAGCAGGTCGAAACAATGCCAGCAAAATTCGTTGGGAACTCGGTCAGACTACAAAACGATGTATACAGACATGGGCACCGGTCGTCCACTGGGGGCTATTGTCACGTGGCGCGCTGGATGGCTATGTCTGTCTGCACCCAGATGAGCGTGAGCAGGTCGCTGGCGAGTTGCTGGCAAGTGAGGCAGGGTGTATCGTTCGTCGTGAGGGACCATTATCTGTGTTCGCACCGAACCAGACTGCTGTTGACGCGCTCTTTGAGACAGCAATGACTACCCACGAACCGCTCTCGTAATCGATATTTCCTTCGTGATAACCATTCATGACAGTGAGGTCGTGCGTCCTTATCAGTCGCTAGCACTCTGAGCACTGCGTCTCTCCGAACCCACACGCAGACGCAGTTCAGCCGGACACCTGCTTCTAACATCTCTATATAGGCTTCCGATAGATTCAGGTCGTTCGGCTCTGCGTAGTCTGTGACTTGGTCACCGAGCGTGTGTGAAATATCGATGTGTGGTCGCACATAAAACGAATATAAATATAATAATCTGTTTTCATGAGTCGCACCAACACGTTTGCTGTGCGACTGCTCACTGCCGACGATGAGCAAGTGCTACGCGACCTGTTGGGCGCTTCCGTCGCTCTCTGAAACGAGATAAATTACCAGCGCCTCATGCGCTATAACGACGAGGACAGCTTTGAAGCCAAGACGTGTTGGACGCCGATATCGTCGTTCTCGAAGGCAAATACAAAGCCGTTCTCGGCGCGTCCACGGTCCAGACTGTCCGGCGTGTAAGCAGTGAGGCATGGTGGTCATTCTTTCGTCTCAAGAACACGTTTCACGACCCCGACAACCAGCAGGTCACAGAACACCCGGAACCGCCGGGCTTCCGTGGCAACGAAGACGACGGATGTGTTCTCAAAGGCGTCATCCGAAAAGATGTATAGACCATCGACTGGGGCGACCACTCCAGACTTGAGATAGTTGTCGGAAAACAACTCCGGGACAAGCACAACAGCCCGAAAAGCCGTCTTCGACTGGAAATCGTTGGCGACCCGTGGTCTGAATACAAAGACCAAGGTCAGTTGGAGTTGTGGTACGACGAGACTGATAGCACTTTCCGAGCTTCGCAACTCGTGACTGTCTCTGACAATGCACGGGATACCCCACCGGCTTCTGAAACAGCCGCTCTGGATATTGGTGCAGACAATCTCGTCGCTTGTGCTACCACAACTGACGAACAGTGCCTGTACGAGGGCCGTGAACTATTCCAGCAGTTCCGTGAGACAGCAAGAGAAATCGCTCGATTGCAGTCAAAACTTGAAGACGGACAGTACGGTAGCAAGCGAATCCGCCGGTTGTATCAAAAGCGGACTCGCCGTCGAGACCACGCACAACACTGTGTCGAGACCTACTGGAACGACTCCATGAGGATGGCGTGGATACGGTGTACATTGGTGGCTTGATCGACCTGGAAACGCACTGGTCGGTCGAAACCAACGTGAAGATCCACAACTTCTGGGCGTTCAAGCAACTCACCGAGCGACTGGCGTTTCCCACCGAGGAATACGGGATTGAGGTCGAAGTCCGGTCGGAAGCGTGGACCAGCCAAGAGTGCCCGCAGTGCGGTTCGACAGTCCGAACGAAACGGCATCAGGACACGCTCACCTGTCCGTGTGGGTTCGAAGGACACGCCGACCTTACGACATCAGAAACGTTCTTACAGCGGCAGATAGAGCAGGCAGTCAGGCCGATGGCACGACCCGTGCGGTTTAGGACGACCACGACTGGTCGGAGTTACCACTCACCGTCGCAAAGAACAGCGCACAGACCCGAGTACCGTCCACCGTGACGGGAATGTTGCCTCTGGGGAATCGGCATAGCCGAGACTCCCACGGAGGACCCCCCGCCGTTCACGCCGGGGAGGATGTCATTGATAACGTACAGAGAGTAGATAGCTCGGCAAGTGCTGTTTGACCGGTATATGATAGGGTCTGGTTAGCAAGCATCAAAAAGTTGAGCTAAAATAAATTACCAGATTGTGACTCCTCTCGATAACGGACTGCAAAAAAGGTATGAATCCACTGAACAGACTGATCTCTCAGAGGCACGTCAAAAAATCCGCTCACAATGACATGACTGAACTGGGAGGTATGATCATCGATCAAATACGACCCCATCGGTTTGATTGTAATATGTATCAGCGTTTCATATGTCATATTCGTCATAAAATCGTATATATCAGAGTGAGTGATCCAGGCTGTAGACAGACAGCTACGAACGTTTAGTTCCTATATTGTGATCTTGTTGTCTCCGTTTGTTCTGCTGTGCTGTCGTCACTCTCCGTCGATTGCTCGGTATCACACAGCTGTGAGAATACAGTTTCCAGTACCAGTGCAAGAGCATGAGCAAGGACTTCGAAGATGCTCATATGGACTTGGTCGATTGTATGATACTAAATATGCACGGGGCATTGCACGCGATGTAATTATCCCAACGTCAGAGGGGCTGAAATAGCGAAACACAGTGCGGGTTAGGATTGCAGTATAACTGCTAGCTTGAGATATCCGTTGTTAGGGTGAGCTGTTGCGATGAATCTGTCTGTGTCTACGTGTATCTAAGATTTATTCCGATGTAATTGAAGGGTTCTCAATACAGTAACGAACTCTTGTGATCTGAGTTACCGTCACAGACGGCATGCGCATATGGGGAACGCATTGATCTGTTGTAATAACTTTCGTCAACGAAACCAATTACTTTCGAAATCGTTAGTATCATATGTCAAGGGGACATACGTTCTCACAGTGATGATGCTTAGTAGACGGTCAGTCATACTCACCACAGCGGGTGTCGCCGCGGCAGGTGCCGGAGTCACTACCGCTGACTCAGGCATCCAAGGAAGTGTCGAGGGCGAGACCGATGTGCAGACTGAGCAAGCACTGACAGTGACCGATGTCGGAATAGCTGGGGACACCGATGCTGAGTTCGCCCGAGTAAGCGATGACAATCGGAGTTTTCAGGCTGCGGTCGAACTCAACAACGGTGATGAGGTTCAATTCAGTCCGACAGTCCAGAACAGTGCCGCAGATAAATTAAGCGCGCAGGTTGCGGTGAAAACATCAGACGTAATTGATGTCGCCGTTGGGTATGAAAGTGATCCAACAGAGGGTCCAGGCACAGATAACGATGCAAATGTCGATGATGCAAACGCAGCTGATGGGGCAGTGAAGACGGATAAGGGGGTATTTGTCATGAAAATCCCCGGTGGTGAAACCGGCACCATCCGGATTAACGCCGAGCTCGACGATACGGCAGATCCTAGAGCGTATAATATCGATGTCGCTATCAATCCATTAAGTAGTGAAGAATAACTCTATTTTTGCCTTTGCCTCTGCCTCTGCCTTTCTGGATTGACTCCACCGTGTATTCTGTTCATGTGTCACTGTAATTGCTTTATGACTGGGCACATTCAGAAGATCCAGAAACCCGACAAGACTGAGAGGATCATCAACAACAACAGTGTTATGAGATGGTATTAAGACACTTTCCCGACATGCTTCGACCAGAGCTCATTGTACAATCCATCTTCAATCCCGAGCAGATTCTCATGTGTTCCCTGTTCGACAATATTCCCATCATCAAGCACAAATATCCTATCAGCATTCCGTATTGTTGACAGCCGATGGGCAATGATGATCGTTGTTCTGTCTTGTGTTGCCTCCTCGATTGCGGTTTGTATCTTACTTTCTGTGATATTATCAACGTGACTCGTCGCCTCATCGAACACGAGCACTTCCGGATCAGAGAGAATCGCCCGTGCAATAGCAACACGTTGTTTTTCCCCACCTGACATTCGACTGCCGGATTCGCCAAGACTTGTTTTGAGACCATCCTCCATTGCCGCAATTGGTCCTTGCAATGCGGCTGTTTCAATTGCCCTTTCGAGTTCCGCTTCAGTTGCTGAAACGTTTCCATATCGAATGTTATCTTCGAGTGTTGAATCAAAGATGTATGGCTGTTGTTCAACATATCCAATATGATCTCGGAGACTCTTTGGATCGTATTCAGAGATATCGTTATTATCTACCCGTATCGTTCCAGTATCGACGTCAATAAACCGCAAGAGTAACCGGATAAATGTGGTTTTTCCTGACCCCGATCGACCGACGACGCCAACTGTCTCCCCAGGTTTGATCCGACAATCAACCGGACCAAATGCGAATGGCTCATCCTGATGAGTATCAGTGTCAGCGTCATCACTCGCATTATTTAACTGGCTAAGTGGGTCTGTCGTATCAAATGAATATGAGAAACTCACCCCCTCAAATCGAATATCCCCATCTATTCCGCTAAATCTATCATCAAACTGTTTTGCATCATCGGTCTGTACCTGCATGATATTGTACACCCTATCAGCAGAGGCCTTTGCATCCTTATACTCGTCCACATACGAGCGTAGACTCGTTGCGGGCTGAATCAGTAACGTTGCATTTGTAAAGAAAACAGCCAACTCACCAGTCGTTAATGACTGGGTGAAAAACAGCGGTGGACCGTTGATTACCCAAAATGCACCGACAGACAACACGAGAAAGCTACTAAATCGCGATGTTACCCCAAATACCTGCGCATATGAGAGCCACGTCTTCGACACAGCTAAGCGCGTGTCTTGCACGCTCTCCGATGCCTCCTGGACCCGCTTTATTTCTCTTTCTTCTGCGACATATGACCGCACCGTGAGTATGCCTCGAATGCTTGAGGAAAGCTGCTCGGTGAGAGACGCTGAGCTTTTTCTTGTCTCTTGATAGAGTGGTTCAATAACACGATTGAATCTCAGTGCATACCACCCGATGAGCGGAACTGGGGTGAGCAAAAGGAGTGAGAATTGCCAATTGAGTGAGAATAACACAATACCGGTGGTGAAGACATTCACGATATCGTTTGAGACACCAGAGAGAACCGTCCGCGGAAGGTCACCAACCTGTTTCACATCCGATTCGATAACACTGAGATATTCGCCTGAAGAGTGCTGGATAAATCGTCTTGGGTGAAGTTCCTGAATGGACTCATAGCAATCGACGCGGACGCTCTTTTGAAATGATTCTTTAAACACGTCCCACAGATACCCTGAAACGAATCGGAACATAGCAATCAGAAATATCGCAATAAAAAATATCACACTCACCTGGGTCGTCCGTTTTTGTGCGCTTGAAGAGAGTAATGAGTCAGCAAATGGAAACTGCGATTGCGTCACACTTGGGTCAATGACCTCAATGACAAGTCCGAACGCAATCTGTGGAATTTGTGTCAGCGCCGTTCCAACCGCCCCAGAGACAACAGCAATAAGAATGTACTTTCGATACTGTGTCCAATGTGTAAGATACATCGATAAAACAGAGTTATGTCTAAACCGTTCTGAGAGATTTCTCACAGACATACAGATAGAATCAATAAAGGACTCCTCGCCGAAGCATCTTCCTGCTGTCCTATGATACTGTGAATACACCCGGTTTTAATGGTGTCATTACTACATGTGGTATCCCTCGTGAAACAGATGATGCTGCTGTGTGTCAACGACACCATTTATGATGAGTGTATGGCATATTCGAGTATCATAACAACCAAAGACATATTCTGCCGAGAGATAATGCTGAGAGCTAGCCAGATTGCGTTTATTCTCTGCTGGATATCAGCCGTATTCGCCTTTGTCGTTGGAGCATTCTATCTCGGAGCGAGCCTCACTTTGCAGTCGTGTCGGCGAATACCCACTGTTCGATCTGCACCGGAGTCTCAAAAAAGTATTATACTGCTGTTAGCGTATGCAGCAAAGAATCGTTCCGCAGCTCCATTGTGGGGTACACACTCGATTGCGTGATTACTCAAGCCTCTTTAACATCCTCTTCGCCTCCCTGTGGGGATTCACGAATGGAGTTTGAGGAGCCGTGTTTCCTCGGGATTCAAAGACACTCCGTTTTGTTCCGCTTCGCTTTCGCGTGACCTGACTCGTTGATGGGAGCCGTCAAGTTATTACCGAGGACATACATCCTAATGAAAGAAGATAGCGCTGTCAACGGAGCCTTCCCATTTAGACGTGCTAAGCGTCTCAACAGCAATACTGCTTGGGGATTGCGTGTCTCAGTGACGAGGACGTGACGGATTAGTCTGTGCTTGGTACTCGCCTCGGTCGGTGGTCGAAGACCAATAGATGGTGAAACCGTCGTGTGTGGGGAAAGTCGTCACTGTGCAGTGTGATCGAACCCTCGACAATTGTTTGGAATGAAACTTAATACTATCGACAGTGGGCGGTGTCGTTGGATGCCGGATTGATCCCTGCGTGAAAGCACACGGGCTTTATTCTCACACTTCCGTAACAAACCGTGGTGGAACCATTGTTTCATGATACGCACTCCGAGCCATTGAGGTATATCGTATGATATTGATGATGATGATGATACTAATACTCCGCGTGCGTAACAACACCCTCATATTAACTGGAGAAATTAGTGTCCATGATGTCGACGGAAATTCATTCTGAACTCAATGGGCAAACCGCAATCGTGACCGGCGCATCATCAGGGATTGGAGAAGCAACAGCTGAAACGCTGAGTTCTCGGGGTGCCAACGTTGTCCTTGCTGCTCGTCGTGAGGACGAGCTTGTGACATTAGCCGAACAGATCGACGCAGCAGGAGGTGAAGCACTTGTCGCTCCAACCGATGTGACAGAAGAAGATGATATCGAAGCACTCGTCGACGCAACCGTTGATGAGTTCGGGTCGATTGATATCCTGGTTAATAATGCAGGTGTGATGTTACTTGAACCAGTTGAGCGAGCCGATCGTGCAAATTTCAGACAGATGATCGAGGTCAATCTTCTCGGATTGATGAATCTTACTCATGCTGCACTTCCGGTTATGCAAGAGCAAGATGCCGGGCACATCGTGAACATCTCATCGACCGCTGGTCGGCGGGCAAGTGCGACGAGTTCAGGATATAATGCAACGAAATTTGGGGTGAACGCCTTTACTGAGGCCGTCCGGCAGGAGGTCACAGCGGACGGTATTCGGACGACGATTATTGAACCGGGCGCGGTTGATACTGAACTTCAAGATCATATTCCTGATGAAGAAATCAAACAGCGAATCGAAAAAGGGCTGCTCGAATCAATGACACCACTTGAAAGCGAGGACATTGCCCGCGCAATCGCATACGCTGTCACTCAGCCACAACATGTTAATGTAAATGAAATGTTAATCCGACCGACCGATCAAGAACGCTAACGGATTTAATAAGAGCGAAGTACAGATAAGACCTCACGGCGTGTGAAAAGAGGCAGTCAAATAAACTGAGTACGTCACATATTCACTCTCGACAGAAAGTGAATTTTTGTCCTGAAAGAGGTTATTCTCGCAACTCGTTGATGAGTGTCGGAATAATGATTCCGACTGTGAAGAGCACGATTAATTGAATTTGTTGACTGTCGGTTATGACCTGTGCACCAAGCCACGACGCAAGACCAAGTATAACAAACAGAAATGTGATTTTACTATCTGTGCTCACGAAATCATTCAATTGCTCGGACACACGCTCTATCATCTCTTGACGATTCAGCGACATCAAATAAATAACTTTCTCACAGACGCAGGATTCACAGATAGGTTATTTCACCAGCGACCGGTGAGAATGTCTCGGGGCTTGGACGAAGATGTGACCCCAAGACGGGTTATTCATATCCCTGAGAGCAATAATGTAATGATTGGGAACTATTCTAATATTTATATTCACGGTATAACATATATTAGCTGAGAACACACTAGAAAGCACGACCGAGGTTCCAACGGAGACGAGCGAAGAAAACTCAGACATCTCAGTTCGCTCGCTCAAGTAATTGGAATCTTCATACTTGCTGGGATTGGAATTGGTGTTACTGCTGGGATAACAATCGTTCAGTTGGGATCAGCAAGTGCACTCGTGAGTGGAATCCTCACTTTTGTTATACTCACCATCATTTTTTACTCGGACCTGTCATCGGACTAATCGCTGGGCTTCGGGTTGGATCTGAAGATGGAGCGACAACTGCATCATATCTTGTGAGCTTCCTCGGTTCGACTGCTAGGTATTTTACTATGATTATCGTCGTTATCCTCGCAACGAGTGTGGCACTGATTGAGGGTACTGGAGGAAGTACAGTCGCTGATACTGCCAGGCAGACAGCGACGCAGAGCGACTCATCTTGCGGTCTGCCGATTGGAGAATATCTTATAGAAAGTACGAGGCAAAAACCAACGGCTTTAGCCTGGGATGAAGTCGACAACTGGAAATCAAACCGCGCTCCAGTAGCAGTCCGACTCCCCGATGTTTACCAAACACTACTACATATAACGTATGGAGGTGCGGCGTACTGTCCCCGTTGCGCTTGACGGAGACAGTGACGACGCCGCACTCCTCGAAGACATCTTCCTCTGGTCGGCACAGTGCGTCGTTGACCACGCTTTCCAAGTCCAAGGCGAGTACGTCACCACCAGCAAAACCACGCTGGACGACGAAACCTACGACGACGTGCGCGAGAAAACGGACGGCTTCAACGGTGGTCTCGTTCAAGCCGCTCGCAACAAAGCGGCGGAAGCCTGCAAAAGTATCGTCGAACGCTGGAAGCAGGACAAGAAGGCATCAAAACCAATCTTCACCAGTCCGCATATCGTCTACGACAAACGCACTGTGACGTTCGACGACGACTACTTGACTTCCTCCCACGACTGAACTCGTGGGATTCCTCCGTGGGCAACCCAACCAGCCGGTTGCCCCAGTTGTAAACTTGCGGGTTTGCTGATGCTCGTTTGCTCGAGTGAACACGCCTCAAATATCCTCTCAGCGCTAAAATGCGAGGCTTTCTCTTCGATTCTCCGTACCCCATATAATAGTATCATCTTGACATCCTCAATAGATATATGATGGTATTCATCATTACAGACTCACCAGATTGAACTGGGTAACATCAGTTATGAAACCGTTGTGTGGACGCATCTGAATTGTTATTGTCGACATAGTGAGATAGTGATCAGAGATTATCATAGCCTGCACTCGCAAGGAGACGTAAGTCACTGACACCTGACGGGGACAGTATGAGAACCCACCCGTTTACACGTGGGGAAGTAACTACACTACAGATATCAGTCTCAAGATTGTGTATCCACTATGACGATTGAACTAACAGGCGAGTATACGACTGCCACTATCCTCATTAATGACGAGAGCCTCATTGAGTCCAATTGTATCGAGCAGATTCAAGAGTTGATTGACCATCCCGCATTCACCGAACCCATTCGAGTTATGCCCGATACGCACGTCGGGTCGGGCGCACCAATCGGATTTACCATGCCGCTTCCCGACCGTGTTGTCCCAAATATTGTTGGTGTGGATGTCGGGTGTGGAATGGTAGCGACGAAACTTGGATCGACATTACCACTTTCGGGGTCAGAACGTGAACAGCGTATTCGTGATGTGATACCGATGGGATATGATGTCCATGACGATGCCGACGCCATACATCTTATCGATGAGTTTCCGTTTGAGCGAGCGAATAGTGTGTTCAGACAGTTTGAACAAGCATACAAAGATGAGTTTGGGCGGCAGATCAATCCCCTCGGGATTGATTTTGACGGCTATGATGGTGAATATTTTAATTCACTTTGTCAGCGAGTCCTCGCCAATCAGCGTCAGGGGATGGGTCATGTGATTCGGAGTGCGGGGACACTAGGTGGTGGGAATCATTTCATCGAGTTCGCACGGGCGCGTGAGTCTGGTGATTACTGGTTGGTTGTCCATAGTGGGTCGCGATATCTTGGGAAATCTGTTGCTGAGTACTGGCAAGACCAGGCCACGCAGTATCGACAAGCTGACGCTATCAGAGATGCCCTTCCATCAGAGTATCATGCGTATCTGAAATTTGACCCCGAAACAGTCAGTAACGGTGAACTATACACATGGGTGACCGGCGGGATGGGAGAATCACATCTTCGTAAGGAATCAATCAGACGCGACTTTGATGGAAAAGAGATTACCGAAGTGTTTGATCTCCTCAGTCAACCACACTCAGAGATTGATGATCAATCGAACAATCTTGATTGGCTCGACGGTCGGGAGGCCCACGGGTATTATATCGATATGCTATTTGCTCAGCAGTATGCTCGCTGGAACCGAGAACTGATGAGCAAAGCCATCTGTGAGACGCTCCAGATTGACCCAGACCGTCGATTCCAATCAATTCATAATTATATTGACTTCCATGATCTGATGATCCGGAAAGGCGCCACCCCCGCTCGTGAGGATCAAGAACTTATCATCCCATTCAACATGGCTGAGGGATCAATTCTCGCACGTGGTCAGGGTGCCGAGAGATTTCATCAAACAGCACCACATGGTGCCGGTCGAATTATGAGTCGGCGACAGGCACACAAGGAGGGATCACTCGAAGCGTTTGCGGATGCAATGGACGGGGTTTACTCTGAATCGGTTGTCGAGTCGGTGCTTGATGAAGCTCCAATGGCATATAAACCAACCGAGGCAATTGTTAATGCGATTGAGCCGACTGCCGAGATTGTCGATTGGCTCGAGGTTGTTCATAATCTCAAAGCAAAATAATGCATTGACATCCTCCCATCCCCGAGAGAGTGGAATTTCTCCTCGCTATTGGGGTCAATACCCAAGATTACAGCGGTAGCGGGGCGAAAGCCCACAGCTTGAGCCGTTGGATGAAGCTGATATCTGAGAATCAAACCACGTGATGATAACAGTCGGTGGCACTCTGATCGATGTTTCTATTCGAAGCGACACTCAGTTAAGCTGGAACGTTCGTGCGCGCGTTCCGTTTCGAATACCGATACCCACAGTCCCAACGACTGATAACAGGTCGATTCCCAATACTCATATCTTAGCACCCTCACGTGTCAGAAAATATGCTCTTCGAGCGACGGACGAGGAGATCTCAAGAATGTTGGATCTTGATTCGACCCCGGCTTCAATTTCATCGTGAGAAACGAACCAGAATATACTATTAATGTTTCTTATTATTTAGTGTCGAAAGATCAACTCATGCCCCCAAACGAACATGGATGTCGACGTCGTCAGTTCCTGAAGACATCTGTCATCACGGCTGTAGGAGTGTCAGGATGTCTTTCAGATAATCGTGGGTCACCAGCGGATTCAGCAACTCATTCTCCCGAGACACAGCCAATTACATCTCAAACAAGCGATGGTAATGAGCCTGTAAACATTGTTTCACTCTCCGTTACAGATTACATTGTCTATGCACTCGCAGGTGTTCATCCACATGTTCATCGGCGAAAGGACAAACAGTATCTCACCCTTTCTGTGAACTCAGCACTCTCACGAGACACGATTCAAAATCGGCTGAGAGTAAACATAGATGGCGAGTCAGTTCCACTGGCTGAATCTCAACCTGTTCGCTGGCGGAATGAGACCATAGATATCGCGTTTGCTGTGAGTAAAACCGAGACGTTCGATTCCGGATACATTCTATATGATCAAAAAAAGCGACAGTCATTATCAAAGACTATCCTCACCCGATTGAATACTCCCCCGGTATTCGAGGTATCCGAACTTTCGGTATCACCGAGGGAACTGCGTGCGGGAACACAACGTGAGGTAACCGTCAGCTTCACACTGACGAACACCGGCGATGGACGTGGCACATTTGGAGCGAGTCTCAGCGGAAACTTTACCTCTGGTTCACAGACGGTGACTGCGACACTTGATTCTGATTCCGAACGTAATGTCACTCGAAATACAAGAGTCATTGGAAGGAACGATACAGTCACAATCAGACTTGATTGGGGCGTAGACGAGTGGATGACAGATATTTCTGTTATCGGTACCCCGATTGGATCACAGACTTCCACGCCTGCCCCGAAGTGAGTTTTCTCTCGTAGTTAGTTGTTGATCTTCGCCCTGTCTGAAAGTATACATGCGCTCATTCCCATATCATCTGAATTGGTGTCACACCGCCGAGTGAGTGTCCTCATTAGATTCCAGACGACGCTATTATCAATGTAATGTAATGTAATGAGTGAATAATTGAGTAGGTGTCAGAAGAAGGTGAATAGGTGGCATTACCGACAATCGCAATCGGTATATGAACTGAGACTGACAAACGCGTATGCTTACATCTGGAGACCCAGCACCGACAATCACAGCAACAAACCAACACGGCGAATCGGTAACTGTCGAATTCAACACACCCGCTGTCATGTATTTTTATCCAAAGGATTTTACTGGTGGATGTACGATCGAAGCAAACGACTTTCAGAGTGTGTTACCGGAATTTCGGGAAGTCGGAATTGATGTGTATGGAGTTTCGATGGATACCGTCAATAGCCATGCTGAGTTCGCCGAGGAGGAGGACATTATATTCGATCTCCTGGCGGATCCCGATGGTGACATTGCTGCGGCGTTTGGGCTTGATACGACAAGCGGATATATCGACCGCCGGACGTTCACACTCGCAGAGAGTGAAGTTATCTCGGTCTATGATCCGGCGATGGCGGACCCATCAGGACATGCACGTGAGGTGCTGACCGACATGCGAAACAACTACGGACGCGGCGGGTGAGGGATATTTATTACGATTAAACTCGGGGTATTCCATTTATCAGGGTCTGAGTCCCCGAATCCTAAAATCGACAGTCCTGCCCAGGGCGATACTGTGGTCTGTGTCTGCATTGTCGTTATTAGCTGTCGTCTGTCTCTCAGCTGTGAGTACTGTGAGCTTCGTTATGAACATTCGAAACGGAATAGGATGGTATAACACGCAACTCGCACACGAGTGTTTCAACTCAACGCGACTCAGTTGAGTGTGATCTCAGAGAGAAATGGAGATCAGATTTCCAAGGGTTACTGGGGAAGATCTCAGCTCTCAAGCTCTGGTAATCACTTCCGGCAGTTCTGAAAATCAAAGTCAAAGCTACAGACATAGACACGGACACAGACAGATTTTAGACCTACTAACGCGAGAGACGCGCCGATGGTGGATTCTTCACAATTGTGTCGAGTGATGATATGAGTGCAGTCCGAATGTGCTATATTTCACTATGACATATTCTGGGGTATGACAGACCAAAACAACACTGAGCCAGCAACGATTCGAATTGATTATGATGCCGTTGTTTCATCTGATGATATGCCACATATTGAGCGCACTCGAGCCGACGGAACTCCATGGCGGACTCCCGATGGATGGGGGTATCAAGAAATCGTGGCTGTGATTATTGAGGCGAAAAATGACGAAATCGTTGATGTCGAGGCTCCATTCGAGTTTCCTCGTGGACCCGATGAGAGACCAAAGTGTGATTGTACGGTTATTAATGGGACACGGGAAATCACCGATGACCGGGTTGAATTGATTACGCAGTTTGAACCTGATGGGTCTCCGAATCGTACTGAAGGTGAGACGAGCACTGAGCAGTTCTCACTTGATGATGCGCTTGATAAAATCTGAGTAATACGGTTTGAGATGCGCACGCGTGTTTTTTTAGATAACACGATAATATATTGATGAATATGTTCGTTATTTTTGAAGTTTACTTACAGGCACACTCATCACTGAGTTAACATCATCGCAGAGTGAGTACCTAAGGAAAGCGAGAATAAATCTTACTTTATAATTTTTCGTCGATACTCTGTGTGACACTCCTGGCATCGCCATTTACTGACGGTAGTATCTGGATTATATGTTGAGTCAGCATACGCGCGCTTTGTCTCATGTCCACATGTCGGTCTTGGACAGACCCAGTGTGTCGATAATGCCTGAGAATCCTCCTCACGCGCGACCAACGCCCGTGCAGTGTGATATTTCTGCTTTGCACGACGCGTATACTCATTGACTGTGTTTGTTGAAATGCCAATCATATATGCAATCGATCTGTTGGTGAATCCAAGTTCTCTGTAAGCGGCGACCTCCGCCTCCCGATCTGACAGTCCGAGGTGCGACCAAAGTGCAGACAGTGAGTCAATGGTGTATTCAACTTCGTCTGTCACGTTCTCAATATGTCGTCTCTTTTTTTCCCCGAGTTCACCTGACTCAGCATTAATATCATTTGCCTCCTGATTAATCGCTTCTATGTCTATCATATACTGTGACAATGCGTGTAGTGATAAAATACATCGTGTCAAATAATACGTCGGGATATCTGAAAGAACATATCGCAGATATTGGTCTGATCAGGGTGAGTAATCGATATCATGATCATCTGTACGTGGTTTCAGATAGATATCAGAGATTGACAAAACCTATGAATAACTACACCGTGTTTGCCGATCTCGACAGATTACTCAGTCGGATTGCGGGAGGCATGTGTACTGATACTGATAGTGATACCGATACCAACAGCGAAGTCGATAATGACACTGAAAACTGAAAGCAGAGTACACAAAGGTTAGTTCTGTGCCCCGGTAATGATTGGTAGTGATAATGGCTTCCATACTCACAACAGTCTTCGAGACCGGTATACTATTAGATGCCATTCCAGTCGTCGGGTCTGGACTCGGACGGGCGGAATTTACCGCACTTGGTGTGAGCATGATCCTGCTACTCATTCTGGGATCGGGATTTTTTTCATCATCAGAGATTGCGATGTTCTCACTTTCACCTTACCAGGTTGACGCGATGATCGAGGAGGGAAAACGTGGGGCAGAAGCGATTGAATCGCTTAAAAACGACCCACATCGTCTGCTCGTGACAATCCTCGTTGGGAATAATCTCGTCAATATCACAATGTCTTCCATTTCGACAACTATCGTCGGCTTTTATCTTGACGCAGGTATAGCTGTCATCGTCTCATCAGTAGGTATCACATCGATGGTCCTCCTCTTCGGTGAAACCGCACCAAAGTCCTATGCAGTTGATAACACCAACTCGTGGGCACGGACCGTTGCTCCGCTTTTGAAACTCGTTGGGAAGATACTGTGGCCGCTCATTACCGTCTTTTATTATCTGACTCAATTCGTAAACAAACTCACACCTGGCGGTTCGGCAATCGAGTCATCGTACGTCAGCCGCGACGATATCCGGAACATGATCAAAATGGGCGAGCGTGAGGGTATTCTCGAGGAGGAAGAACGTCAGATACTCGACCGCACCCTACGATTTACTGACGCTACTGCAAAAGAGATAATGACTCCTCGTCTCGACATGTCAGCAATCTCTAGACAGCTGACCGTTGAAGAAGCGATTGAGGAGTGTATTCAGTCAGGTCACGCTCGTCTGCCAGTATACGAAGAGTCACTCGACAACATAATCGGTGTTTTCGATATTCGTGAGCTTGAGGATACCGACAGCACCTTCGCAGAGCTCACAGTCGCGGACGCACTCAACTCGACGGTGCATGTTCCAGAGTCAAAGAACGTTGACGAATTGCTCTCAGAGATGCGAGAGGATCGGATACGCATGGTTATTGTTATCGACGAATTCGGTACCACAGAGGGACTCATCACGATGGAAGACGTTACTGAGGAAATTGTCGGTGAAATTCTGATGGATGATGAGGACCAGCCAATCGAGTTCGTCAATGATAATGAAGTGTTAGTCCAGGGAGAGGTTAATGTCCATGAGGTAAACGAGATTCTCGATATTGACCTCCCCGAGGGTGAGGAGTTCGAGACAATCGCAGGCTTCGTTTTTCATCTTGCGGGTCGCCTTGTTGAGCAGGGCGAGGAGTTCGCCTACGAGAATGTAACACTGCGGACCGAGCGGTTAGAGGACACCCGTATTCGGAGAGTCCGGATAGCTGTCAATCCACACACCGCCGAGACGAGCGAGACGGGCGAATAAAAGCCACTGCACAGCGAAAATAACCCGAATTGACGGTAATTCACCGTCTCTGCGCTATCCCGCCTCACCACTATGGTGGTTTTTTCAGTGATGCTGACTGAGGAGACAGGCATGTGTTGCACAATATGTGCGGATATCTTCCTGTGGAACCAGTCATAGAGATACTCCGCTTTGCGTGAGCAGTATGATTAAGAGGTAGTGAACTGCCTCAGGATCACGCCCCGAGGCACTCGCCTTGTTTATTTGTAGAAAATGATTAGAGGTTGGTCCCCGAAGTTGACATGATTAGCTCATGTACGGGCGTATTCTGCTCCCATACGACGGTAGTGAGGGTGCGGCTGAGACGCTTCATTACGCCAGCGAAATCGCTCACTGGTTTGATGCAACCATTCAACTGCTTTATATTGCCGATACAACTCGCGACAGTGTCACTGTTGTTGAGGGTGACACTGTCGATATGCTCGAACAAAAAGGTGAAACCGTTGTTAACGACGCTGCACAGACACTGAATACACTTGGCGTCACATATGATACTGATGTTGTCCAAGGTAATCCAGCGGCGACAATCGTTGAGTACGCCAAACGATATGATCAGGATCTCATCATGATGCCGACCCATGCTCGGGAGGGACTCTCACGATATCTCATTGGAAGCGTTTCTGAGAAGGTCGTCCGACTGTCTCCGATTCCCGTTCTCACAATCCGAATGCAGTCTGATGAAACCATCACCTTTCCATATGAGAATATTCTTGTTCCAACGGATGGGAGTACTGCTGCGATGCATGCAGCCAACCATGTTTTTTCAGCCGCGGCGTCACTCGATGCAACCGTGCATGTCATGTCTGTCGCTAATACTGCTGGACTCAATCCGCATGTTCGATCTACAACCTCTGGGCAAGACACGAAACAGGCTGCAAGCGACGCTGTCGAGACTACTATCTCGGAGGCAGAGACGCGTGGTGTCATAGAGACAGTTCGTCATGTGACACAGGGAACACCAGTACGTGAAATCCTCGATTATATTGAATCGAACAATATACACGCTGTCGGAATGGGGACAACCGGAAGACGTGGTACAGATCGCATCCTGCTCGGCAGTGTCGCCGAAAAGGTTGTTCGCTCGGCACCAGTTCCTGTTATGACCGTTGCAGACTCGACAAAACACGGAGACTGACCGTCCTGTTCGATTCGTCTGTGAGGATGTATCTGCTGTTTCGTACTCAAACACTCGACACTATTCATGTTCGCAGCAATCAGAACATATCTTATCAGCAGTCTCGTGAACTTCAGAAACAGTGATCGCCCGCCTGCGATTACTGTTTCGACAGTGATTACCAATAGTAATCGATGTAAGCCACCAGTGGACTGATTATTCGATTTCTAACTGCGTGCTCTCGGTGGCATTCTCACTGCTGTTTTCATCCCATTCAATTTCGAACTCGATACTCAATTCACCGGGACCGTCCGTTGGTCCTTCACGCTCGGCTTTAACCTCAAACGTCGGGCGCGCAGGTGGCTCCATTGTTACAGACTCACCCCCGAATGTGAGTGTGATTGGCTCTGCCTTCTCGAGATTCGTTGCAACACTACGGAGGTACGCTGCGATTTCGTCTCGGCTCTGGTTGGTCTCTGATTTAAAGAGGACTTCTTCGGGCATACAAGCCTGCTACGTCGCCCGTGATAATAACTGCCGCTATACCGATCCCAACGAGTGATTGCCAACCTGGTGGTGATGATAGTTGTCTATGATTGTTCGATGAGTCACACAACGTCAGTGTGTCGAGTGATCCCTGTGTTGATCTGATATTGTTATCCGTTTGGTGTCGCATAACTGACTCTTAGGTAATGCACTGGAGTGAAACGTTCGCGTCATTTCATGACGGTGATACTGGCGAGTTCCCTGATACATCTCGGGAAGAATGCGACAGTTGCTGGGATCGTGAGTGTCGGCATTCGAACCTGAAGCGGAACGCGCACACAGGCGTTCCAGCTGAGCTGAGTCTGCGTGTGGGTTCGGAGAGATACAACGCTCAGAGTGCCATCAATTGATAAGGATTGCAGAGAAAAAGCAGTGACACTCTCAGCCAGTCGCTGTGGGCGGTAACAAGGATATCGTCAGCCACTGAGTCTGTCACATTCGGATTGGTCAGTTACTTCACATTGACCTGTACACGGTCGTGTGAGGTCCTCTTCAACTTGGGAGAGCTCACGAGTAGATACTGTCCTTCCGATCCGGTATGCCGTCGTGGAATCGAGTGAGACACCGGCAGTTGTCTCAAAAAACTCCTGGATGAGACACCGACGCCAGAGCAACCGTCGGGCGAGTTCCTCCCCGTGGGCGGTCAGTTCCACGCCAGCGTATGGCTCATAGGACACAAGCTCAGTCTCATTGAGCCGTTTGATGCCCTCGGTGACTGTCGCGCCGCTCAACCCGAGATGATCTGCGAGTGTGCCAGTGCTAATCGGGGCGCCATCGTCAAGTGTGAGTATGAACACTCCACAGAGTTGACGACCCTCAGCCCGACTCACTGGGAGGCTGGAGATGTTTGTATCTGTCATATTATTATTGTGTTACTGAGTGGTTGTGTCTGTGGGCTTGTCATAGATCACTGTTCGACCGGTTCTACGCCGTTGGAGTTCACGTCGGATAGGCAACTCATCGAGTGTCGTCCACACTATTTCAGTCGAGATTATCGGTAGATTCGCAACATCGGTCGTCGCCACAAACTGTCCATCGTCGTCTCGGCGTCGTGCGCGACGAACTGTACAATGTTGGTGGTTGTCAGATGTATTCTGTTTATTCATGTTATTGATGGCTAACATCACAGCGTCTTCATTCATTTGTTCGTAGCCAATCCAATTCCAGTTTTTATGCAAGCGCGGCGATAACCGTAGATCCAATATCGAGTAACACAGTCAGTGAGTGCCTCATCGAGTTCGTTCATTTCAATCGTGGGTAGCGTCATCAGCAGTGGTTTCGGTATCACTTTGATACAACTGTTCAGTGATCATCTGCGGAAGTCTCCTCAAGAACCCCGAGCAGGCCTCACACTGCGCACAGGAAACTACCGAGCAAGAAAGTTGCTCACCGCAGCGAGGACACTCGAATCCACTCGTTGGGTTAAACTCGTATCCACAGGTAGGACAGATCATGTAATCACCTCAAAGAAAACTGCAATGGACCCACCAACACTAAATGCCGCTACCCAGGATCCAACCCACATCAAGAGTGCACTCCGCGCGTCACGCTCTTTCAGTATCATCATCATCGTCAAAATACAGGGGACAAAAAGCGTGATTACGACCAGTCCAATGAATGTTTGTGAGGCTGACAACGCCATATCGGTCATCCCGGCAGCGGCAAAGTCACGCCGGATAACTCCCAGAATGAGCACGCGGCTGAACTCCGTCGGTAAATTGAGGACCGCAGTCAACGGTTGGAGCACACGGATGATTATTTCAAGAACACCAATATAATCAAGCGTCGAAATCACAAGTGCAGTGCCCCCAAATAGTGGTCCTGCTTCCCACAGGAACGCGGTTGTCCGGTTGTAGCTCTTTCGTGCGATATTCTGCGGACGAGGGGCGCGTAGGCGCGGGAGTTGCTCAACAAGTGCATCCTGCTCGCCTGAGAGGACACGGTCAAGCAAAACGCCAACAACGCCCAGAATTGTAAGTAATACGAATAGATACCCGACCCACCAGACAAATCCGAGTCTCGCAAGCAGACCCATGATGACGCCAACTTGTGCTGAACAAGGGATAGCAAGACCGAGCAGCGCTGTCGAGATAATCCGCTCCCGATGCGATCCGACTATCCGGGTTGTGATGACTGCCATTGTCACACATCCAACACCAACGATGAGTGGGACAACAGCGCGACCATTGAGTCCGATTCGACTGAGTCCTCTATCGGTCAACACAGCAAGCCGGGGGAGGATGCCAGCATCCTCAAGTGTGCCGATGACGAGATGAAATGCAACGACGAGTGGTAACAGGACACCGATAATATACTGTGTGGTAATTGTCAATAACCCGAGATTATCGTTAACAAGCAGAAATTCGATGGGGTCTGCCCACCGAGTCGCTGGCAGTAATTGTCCAACGGCTGTTTCGACTGCAGGGTTGTAGTACTGACCGAAAAGCACAGTTTCGGCATATCCAACGAACGTCTGTGCGACTAATACCCCAATCAGATAGAAAATTACTCCCAACAGCGTGAGCGCGATTGGAATGCCCGTTAGCGGTCGCATCAATAACTCCCCAATACGGTTTCTCGCTGGGCGTTCGGTATCGATGGCGGCATTATGTCTATCGATGAGCGTCCGAACCCGAGTCCGACGCTCGCTATACACCTGTTCTCGGCGTTCGATATCAGCGAGTGAGTGTTCTCCACCATCGGTCACAACTTCGCCGGTGTCAAGACGGTGGGCAGTTGGGCTGTCGCCCTCAATCAAGAGTGTTTTTTCAGCCTGGGTCGCGTCGATATCGTCCGGAAGCGCGTCATAGTGGTCGGTGATTGGCGTCGAGGGTGGCACAGTTGCCTCCGAAAGACGACTGGATAGATTCTCAACGCCCGACCCGGTGACAGCAACGGTCGGGACCACCGGAATGCCAAGCGCTGTCTCTAAACTGCTAGCATCGATATCAATGCCATCGGCTTTGGCTTCATCCATCATATTCAATGCGACAATAGTTGGGATCCCCATGTCGAGCAGTTGTAATGTTAAAAATAGGTCCCGATCAAGCTGTGTGGCATCGACAACATTGATAACCGCATCCGCGTCGAGGATAATTTCTCTTGTGATGCGCTCCTCTTCAGAGAATGAAGAGATACCGTAGGCACCCGGTGTATCGATCAATGTAACCGATTTAATTACTGCGGTGGTAGTCTCAACAGTTGTGCCAGGGTAATTCGACACATCGACATACTGCTCTGCGAGTTCTCCAAAAAGTGCGCTCTTGCCGACGTTAGGTGCACCGACAAACGCCATCACCCTCGTAGTCGTGTCTGAGTTGGGTCCGCAATTCACATCTTGCCATGCCGTCATGGCCGCGTATCGCTGCTTTCCAATTGCTTGACATCAATCTCCTGAGCAAGGTCCTGTCCGAGCGCTATTTCTGTCCCACGATGTCTTAATACGACAGGACCATTTTGGATCTGTTGATAACACTCGACAGGGTCGTCGAGAAAGCCAAGTCGGAGTAATCGGACCCGGACTTCGTCGTCCGGTATGTTGATGAGCTCGACCCGTTCTGCTGGAGAGGTATCGGACAATGTCGTTGGCATTTAGCTTTACCTAAAACCTTGTGAGCGGACGCAATTGTGATGCCTACCCTGTTGCTACGGTGTTTGATGAACACCCGCGTCTGCATTCATACATCAACTGAAGATTCTGGTGATTGATACAGAGACCGTCCCCGCTCTGTGATCAAGCACTCAACGACCAGCCACCCAAGTTGTCGTAATAACTACCCAGACTGATTATTTCTCGGCGAGGCCCCCACGTTGTCACTCATCTGTGTCATCCTCACCACCTGCTTTCGAACATCGGCGACACCACAGTTCGCTACCGCCGCGAGATATCCACCGGGGCGTCTCTCAAAGAAGAGATGAGTTGACGGGAGGTGATTTGCTTTTCTCGAAATTGAAGCCGACGAGGCTACCATGCCCGAGAGATCGGATGGAAACTCGATAGACGCAATCAATAGCGCCGGAATCTATTTCGGCATCGTAAACTGCATTTATATGTCGGATGGACTGGACTGGACTGGACTGGTTTGATTTTGGAGACACACGAGCGACGGAACCTTTCCCGAAGGCAAAAACGGTCGAGCAATAACGACAAACAGCGAGTTGGGATCGTCAGAGTCACGCGTGAAATAAATCGGGAACTGTCTGAATCCTAACATAATATCACGCCGTGGTTCGTTCATGAATACGACGCGGTGTTCATCGAGGGTGTGGACGTGAGGGAGATACTCGAACAGTCACATAACGCACGTAATAAGCAGGACGCGGTGTGGCGGCAATTCATTAACGCTGCTTGAACACAAGACTGAATTGTCCGACTATCACGTCGTGCAGGTTGTATCGAAAGGGACGACAACAGGGTGCACGTCGTCCGGTGTCGAAACAGCGAAACCAATCTGGGTACGCGAACACTCTTAGCCGAGTTGTAATCGAGATGTGAACGCAGCGATGAATTCATGTACAGACGGGACAAGGCGACTACCTCGGGCTTTGATCTGACTCCGGGGTATGTTCACCGCGACTTTGCTGAGTGAGGGCTGAGATGAGCCGAGGACATGCCTATGGAGATTGCGCCTCCTACGGACATCATCTTGATGTCTGCAAAGCGCGTCGTTGAAGCGGGAAGTTTTGAGACTTCGATTTGACACTGAGGCGATTTACTGATACATAATCAAATACCGCAATACGACCGGGGAATGCGGAAGCGTTGGTGCGTTTGAGCGTTGAGACGTGAGAAAGACATGCCTGAGCGTCTCTATACAGACCATCCTGAATTATACGACGTGATTCACTCGGATTGGGATTACGACCGTGATGTCTCCTTTATCACCAATGCGTTTGCACGACACGGGATAGATTGTCATCACATCCTTGAGATTGGCTGCGGCACCGGGGAGCATACCCGTCGACTCGTCGCTGAGGGTTTCGATATAACGGGTGTTGACAAATATACAGGGATGCTCTCAGTCGCACGCGAGAAGTGCGATGCTAACTTTCGGCAGTCAGCCCTCCCGGATCTCGATATGAATAACAAATATGTGGCAATTGTGGCGATACGAGGTGTCGTGAATCACTTATCGCCTGAACAGCTGAAACCGGCTCTCCAAACGCTTGAGAGACACCTTGCTGACCGTGGAATCCTGATTTTTGATAATTCGCCGCTCCCGCCAGACGGAAATGCTCCTGGCATTGATATCGGAACAACAGAACAAGGAGACTACGCGCGTATTGCGCATCATGCATCAAGAGATGACGGATGTCTCGACTGGAACACAATCACATTTGCTCCATCGAAAGAAATTATCGTTAATACCCGAACAATGAGTCCATTTGCTGATAATGAGATATATACGATCCTTTCAAATATGGATGTAACTGTTGAGCGAAATAATGGATATGGATCGGATAGTTATCGCACTGTGTTTGTTGCTGTGACGTAGTATTTGATAGATTATGAGTTTTAATGGGATATTATACAAGCTAAAATCCAATTATGTCGTGTCTTACTCAATAGATACTCTTATAATCTTCAGATATCGATACATCGAGAGTTGGACTCCAGTGGATGTTCTTCCCGGAGCATGGATCCGAACGCATAATGGGGGCTCGAAGGTTCTTAAACAGCATTTTGTATCTCAATCAATGAGCACCGTCATTATCAGTCGTTAGTAATACGATTTCTTTATTCAGTTTGCACCGCAAATATTTGTCACGCGATTCAGCGTCGTTCATCGATTCACTCACGAGTGTAATCAGTTCTTTCCCTCAGATTCCTGATACTGCTCGCCGAGAGGCTTCAGCCGAAGTCGTCTCGGGAGTGAGACCTGACCGTGGTCGACCGTCTCCAGCCGGAACACCTCGCGTTGCTCCAGTATCCTCTCCTCGCGGAGCCGGAGATCGTCGCGGTTCTCAGCCCAACATGGGATAGTGCGGTCGTTCGCCTCTGGATACTCCGGGTTCAACACGAACGGCGTCACGAGCTCGATCAAGGGATGTCTCCGCGCCTTCGGACCGCGAGTACTCCGTCGGATTCGATTTGAAATAATTACTACTGAAACTGACGTTGAACAAGACGATCTCCGACAAGTCACCGGAGAACACTTTTTTGTCCGATTAAATGTTAGCTGGCTTCGAGGGTAAAGACTCTGGTTGTGTTGATCTGCAAACTGCCATAGAACAGTACTTAGACCAACCATTCACTGTCGTTTTGACCACTATAACGACGATTACGAGGAAATCTACTGACTTGTTGTTCAAGAATTCGTTTGAGACGAACTCTCTCAGGAGAATGAGGGCTAATCTGAACAGATCACCGTTCGTATTCGAATTCCATGGTCGCAGAAACTGACTGATCACGACCGTCTCGAAACCGCGATTAAGCGGACACAAAACTGGATCACTCGAAATCAGTCACGCAATCTCTTAATCGGCGAAGGGCTATCGTTCTCTCCTGAGGACTTCACTAAACTTGAACGACAGCGAGAAAAAATATCAGTGTCTGAGGGACGGAGCGGCGAATTGCCCATCGTCGAAGGTAATTGGTGATGGTTCCTCAACTACCCGGAGATCAGCACGGTCGCGTGCCTCAGCAATCAGTGCCGATGAGGCGTAGAGTCGATGAAGATGCATCGTATCGGTAGCTCGAAGCATGCGAACGGTATCAGGGTCGACAACACCAATCGTTGAGAGCGCAGCAATAATCCCCGCACGGTCTGTTTCGACGACTGGCGGGAGCTTCACGCCACGGATTGTGCTCGCGGTGAGGGCGTTGATGAGTGTCGTCGTTGCCTCGAGATCTGCTGGGACACTCTTATGGACAATGTCGGCGGACCCCATCCCCATTGCATTTCCATGGGTCTTTTCTGTGAGTCCACGTACATATATTCGTTTGATATCCGGCTGGTCAGGCTCGGGTTCATTGATCGCAAAAGGCCGTCGTCCGATGACATTCGTATCGAGTCCCTGACCGCTGATCTCCTTGCCCTGCTTGTCGAGAACGACGACATCAAGCTCATTGAATGGAAGCTTTGGCATTACATCATATGCAAGTTCAAGTAATTCAGCTTCTCGATCGAGAAAGCCGGATGGAGGGACCCCCTCGACAAGCATTGTATCGTCGTGTTGATTTTCGACGATAGCAATACCACCGACAACGGGAAGTTTCGCGAGTAACTGTTCAGTGATTTCAGGAATCATATTCCTGAGTGACCAATCAACAGCCCATTGATGTGCGATTTGGGCTCCACGCTGCTTGCCCATCCCAATCACAAGCATTTTTGAGAGCCCACTTTCGACTGTGCCATCAAAATCAGTATGAGGTTTGACTCGATTAATTGGTATGATGGCGTCCGCACCGGCAGCGTTTGCATCAGCAACGACCGGAATTTCACGATCAGCCGTCTGCCCGACTTCGACAACATCCATACTGGAACGGATCTCACAGCCAATGGTCGCCTCAGTAATATCGAGTTCGGCGAGTTTTTTCCGTTGACCATCATCGGTTGCACCGCCGTGGCTCCCCATTGCTGGAAAGATAAATGGCTCATACCCTCCATTCTGCAGATGTGTTACAACACCGCTGACCAATGAAGCAAGATTCGCAATTCCCCGGCTCCCAACACCAATGGCGATTTCACCACCGGCAGGAACAGTCTCAAGCGGAAGTGAGCGCACAGCTTTTGCGGCGGCTTCTGCCGTCTCCGCTGATGGAACTGAGTCGGTATTCCAGACTTGTTCAATGATACCGAGTTCAGGTAACGCTGGATCATCACATGCTTTTTGAATCATCGCCTCCGGGACCGAAAGTTGGTCAGCTACTTCGCTTGCTTGGTTTGGACTCATGTGGATATGACATGGATGGAGTTGTGTTAAATACTGCTACTGCTACTGCTACCGTGATTGATAATCCACAAGCAGAATAGATGGTTCTATTGCAGTCATAACGATTGAGAATATCGAATTACCGTCATCGACAGCATCACTTTGTCCCTCCGCGAATAACACCGTGATATGTACGACAAGATACTGATCCCAACGGATGGAACTGAGGGAACACGAGGTGCCGTTGAGCACGCGATTGATCTTGCGACGGTCTATGACGCCGCGCTTCATACAATATATGTTATTGAAGCAAGTGGAGCAACTGACTCCTCGGTTCCTGGAACGCTTGATGCTCTCGAAGAGACGGGAAAAAATGCAATCGATGAGGTGATTCAACAAGCAGAGGCAGCCGGTGTACGCACAATCGAGGGGGTGGTGGCACAAGGGACACCTCACCAGGTTATTCTTGATTACGTCGATGAAAATGAGATTGACTCTATCGTCATGGGGACACATGGTCGCACAGGTTTGGACCGGTATTTCCTTGGTAGTGTCACCGAGAACGTCGTCCGGGTTTCAGATGCGCCGGTCTTGACAGTTCCAATGCCAATTGAGTCCGCTGATGGATCTTCCTGAGTAGGATGGGTCAGATATCAGAGAATAATGTCCCTGCGGGTTACCTGATAAGGGATATACCAGCGCTCTCACTCAGCCACGGAACAACTTCAGTACCTCATCGAGCACATTCGGTTCAACGCCGACAATATAGTACTCACCAGGCTCTAATGTTGTATCTGCGCGTGCGATTCGTGTTCGGTTTTGATCCGAGATGATGAGACTCCCGTTTGGAAGGCTAATTTCTTCAAGCGTACTACTGGCAACTGGGGCGTCTTTAGCCACTTTAATTTCCAAGATCTCGAGATCATGATGAGTCCCAATAATCGTTCGGACCTCGTCGCCAGAGAGGATGTCTGCGGCAGTGCCCGCACTGAGCTTTTGCGGGAGAATCGTTGCGTCAGCAATCTCGTCGTACTCATCCTCAGTCCCAGTCCCAGTTCGAGCGAGTGTCCGAATGTTCGGGGCGATCTGCTTTGCCGCCATACAGATTGCAAGATTGCTTCCAGGCTCGTCGGTCAATGCAGCAATGGCATCAGCCCGCTCAAGATCTGCTTGTTCGAGAATTGACGGCGCTGTTGCATCACCCTGTAAGACCATTGCGACATATTCATTTGCCACCTCTTTCGAGCGATCCTCCTCTTTTTCGATCAATACGATTTCATATCCACGGTCTGCGAGTTCCTGTGCGGTTCGTAGTCCGATGCGCCCGCCGCCGGCGATGATGATACGTTTTGTTTTTGACATTAGTTTATGTTTATTTTTATGTAATTCGATTATTATCTACACAGTTCCTGCAGACCTCGATTGATTCCTCAGGTAGTTTATGAGCAGTACGGTTGGTCTTATTCTAAGATTCGAAGCCACTCGTCACGATTAATCACGAGTTGACACTGTGATAATTGAGATGTGATACGTTCTTTTTTCACCGATTAGCGACGGAAGTATTCTCTCTCAGTGTGTACTATCTATCTCTATTCTATTGGTAATTAAATCTATATGCAATATGCACGACCCTGACAAGGCATGTCCTGAAAGAAGCACATGCTGGGTCTGTCCCCACCGAATGATAGGAAGTCCCGAGCATGCGAAGAGGGTGGTTCAGAGTCCCCAAAACGCAGCGATTCCAATCGTCGTGACGATGGCTAAGATTACTTGCAGCGGTCCGCCAACGCGAGCGTAGTCACTGAACTCATAGCCGCCAGGACCATAGACAAAGAGGTTAGTCTGATATCCGACCGGCGACATGAAAGCTGTGCTCGCAGCGAATGTGACTGCAAGAATGAACGCGAATGCGTTTGCGTTCAATCGGGCGGCGGCGTCGGCAGCGACAGGAATGAATAATACAACACTCGCCTGATTACTAATGAGATTTGTCATCGCAGCGGTCAGCAGATAGAATAGTCCAAGAACGGCGATTGTGGGTAAAAAGTCAGCTGTCGAAACAACAAGCGTTCCAAGCAGATTTGCACCACCCGTCTCAGACAGTGCTTTGCCGAGCGGAATGACGCCTGCTAAAAGAAAGATGACGTCCCATTGGACAGCATCGTATGCTTCTGCCGGTTTGATAATCTCGGTGACAAACATCACAATAACGCCGCCGAGCGCAGCAACCATCACCGGTAAGATACCAGCCGCTGCCAGCACAATCACCGAGAGCACAACCCCAACTGCGAGCGGAAGCTTCGATGAACGGAACTGTTGGAGATCAACTTCACCAGCCACGACCACATTTGGATCGTCTGCAAGGCGGTCGATGGTATTCGAGTCAGACTCGATGAGGAGCATATCCCCAGGTCGGATTCGGTGTTCACTGAGCCGTTCGTGTGCGATTTGTCCGCCACGGCGAATTGCGAGGACACCTGCCTGATACTGATCCTGAAACCCCGATGTCTCGATTGTTTCGCTGACGAGATCAGAGCCAGCAGTAATCACGATTTCAACAAGTGTCTGTCCAGGGGCAAGTGCGTCAAGACCACCCAGAGGTGTCACCTCCGGAACAAACTCAATTCCCTCAACATCATGGAGCGTGCGTAATGCGTCTTCTGTGAGACGGAGCGTAAAAGCATCGCCACCCTGTATCGTCATCGACAATCGAGGTTCACGATAATAATCATCCCTGCGGATAAGTTGGGTAACATTTCCCTCAAACTCAATCTGCTGGAGTGCTTCTCGAATCGTCATTCCACTGAGCGGTGATTCATCACCGATGACAACTTCCGTCAGGTATTCTTCCTTCTGAGTCGTTTCACATTCACTCCGCGGTTTCACGTGCGACGGGGTCAGCCAGTGCCCAAGAGTCAGGAGGTATGCTGCCCCGACGAGAAACACGAGCAACCCAAGTTGCGTAAATCAAACATCGAGAACGCATGTAGAGACGGGTAGTCTGTCGCAAGTCGACTCGCAATGGTGCTGGCGAGCAGGTTCGTTGATGTTCCAATGAGTGTCAACATTCCGCCAGCCATTGAGGCATACGAAAGCGGGAGTAACAACTTCGATGGAGAGGTCCCGTTTTCATGGGCGAGATCACTCACCATCGGGAGTAAGATTGCAACGGCTGCTGTGTTGTTAATGATCCCCGAGAGCGGACCAACAATACCGATTGTTGCGCCGAGTTGTTTGTGGATATCCTCACCAGTATACGATGTAACTACCTCTTCCAGTCGCTGAATCACACCCGTGCGTCGGACACCCTCGCTCAGAATCATCATTGCGAGAATTGTCATTGTCGCCGGATTCGCGAATCCAGAAACACCATCACGTGGGGAGATACCTGTCCATGGTCCCAACATCATGAGCGTCACCATGACGCCAAGTGCTGTGACATCGATTGAAACGGGTTCAGTAATAAATAAAATGAGAGCAACGACGATGATCACAAAAACGAGTACCGTCCCAACAGTTACCTCAGGCATCGATATCTGTCAGTGTCAATTTTACTTTTACTTTTACTCTCACTCGTAGCGTTAATTATAGCTATGTCCAACTTCTCATACGGGACGGACCGTCGAATAACTCTTTTCGATACTATGTCACAACCGACAGAGAGTGAATATACCTTTCGAATTCTTACCCATAATCATGCACAGAAGACGAAGACGCCGGGTGAACTATTCCGTCCTGCTCGCTTGCGACTGCCGCTATTCGCTCCGTGAGGACAATTTGGCGTTTGAGACTGCTCAGTAATGATATTCATGAGGGTTCTGTCTCGGCGGTCATGGGACGAGCAGATTGCCGGCGGTGATAATTCAACTACCCTCAGCATCGTCACGACAGAGCATGAGTTCAATAATCGTGAGTTGGTAGCTCTCCTCATTATGGACGGATATCGATCGACATAATCACAATCACAAATAGAGGTATAATCGAATCAACGCCACACTCACATTGGTTGATGACGCATAGAAAGAGAGCGCAACTCAAGTGTTTCGGGGACCGGATATGACCCCGGAGTCGGTCATAAATAACCTCAGAAAATGACAGTCGCTTCGGTGCCGATTTCCAGAGTTACTCCTTTTGATGATAATCTGATGGTGTACTTTATCGACCGCAGCGCCGGATTGGTGAGTATCCCCCATCAGAGAGGATCAGAGTCCGTCTTTTGACAAAGTGAACGCAGCTCTGTCTCCAGTTCATGATGTTCGATATCGTTTGATATTGCCCTTGAGATTACCGATTGATACATTGCTCGTTGTTTGACGCCAAATGCAATGAGTCGTTGAGCCTCAGGCGAACGATTGATGATTTGAGCGAGTCTCTCGACTGTGTCGCACAGTTGGATAATTGTAAACGGTTTCGTAACCTCCGCATGAAATGTGAGTTCACTTAATTTATCGGATAACCCATCCACTATCACCCCAGTTGGGACCGAATGATAATCTGGGATTGAGACTGCATGGAGCTCACTCGCAACAGCATCATAATCAATGAGTAGGATGTGTTTCTGCGCTGTCTCTTGTTGATCATGATCGATGTCAGAGTCAGAGTTAGAGTTAGAGTTGGAATTGGAGTTTGATTCCTGCATCACAGACACTGCACGTGACATTGAGCATCTCTCAACTGTATACTGTTGATTAAGTGATGCTGATAGCTGAGTCATAATTGATGAGTCCAATCCAGTAGCAAGCACAGCATAATTCACGTTTTGATTCTGGAGGTGATCCCTGCCCCATCTGTCTAAATCATTAATGATCGGGAGGAGATCCTGTCCGGCAGAACTCAACGAATATTTGACGCGCAGTGGGGTTTTCGACACCCTCTCTCGTCTTACAGCCCCAGCCGAGACTAATTTTTCAAGATTATCAGACAATACTTTCGAAGAGATCGGCTCAAGTGTCGATTTGATCGTATTGAATCCTGGCGAATGATCCTGATCATTGATTGCGTTAATGATGTGTACACTCCACTTCGGGGCAAGAGTTGACTGTGCAGCTGCCAGCGGTTGATCATCTTTTCTCTTCATTACGACATCGTCCCAGTGATTATCAAACAATTTATATATAACTTTCGTATAGTATCCGATAGGTGCGTTCAATTGTCACTAATAACAATAATAATTAATTTTATAATTCCATATAGATATGATAATTAATGCTGATATCCTCCTCGGTGTGGACGCGGCGAATCCAGACGGCGGAAGTGTCAAATTACAGTCTTGACTTTCTCTGACGACTAAACCCGTGAGATTCCCCCGTGGGCAATCCAACCAATTGATTGCCCCGGCTGTGAACTCGCGGGTTTGTTGACGCTGGGTTGCTCAACAGACCGTGACTGTTCACAAACAGCTGGTGTCCAATCGTGGATTGCCGTGTTGTCGGCTTCAACGAGTGGGCTTTCACTTCCGGGGGTCTGTAACTGGGTCGTTACCGCAATAGTTACCGACTAATTAGTTTATACTTTATCTATATACCCCGCATCTATCCAGTTGTATGGCACAAGTCATAGTAACAGGACTAGTCGCTGCCGTCGTTGTCATGGCAGGGGTAGGTGTTGGAGCGAGTGCGTTCACAACAGCAAATATTGATCGTGATGCCGAGGTTGCTGTTACCTCTGATACGTCCGGTATCTTAGGTCTGAAAGCAGGAGACGCTGGACAGGTATACGAGAAGGATGGGCAACTCATGATTGATGTAACGCACGGAATCACGAACAGTGCAGTCGGGCTGAATGAAGATGCGAATTTCACGATTGGTGCCTCTGGGGATGCAGCGAATACTCACGCATTTCAACTAACAAATAGCGATTCACAAGGTCATGACATTACCATTGGATATGACATCGATGGTAGTCCATCAGGAACGATTGAATTCGCTGTCTACGATGAAAATGGAAAGGTGGCAACCGCAACCGCTGACAGCAGTGACAGTTTTACTGTCGCCTCAGGTGAGACTCGGTATGTTATTATCAATATCACTACCGATGCGAATCAAGATGATCTATCAGGGACAGTTACCTTCGATGTCACGGGAAACTAACGGAGCGGACAGAGGCGAGTAGCGTGTCTAATGGAAATGGAAGTGGAAACAATGGAAGCGGGAATAGTGGGAATGGAAACGGAAACAATGGAAATAGGAAACGGAAACAATGGAACGGGAACGGGAACGGGAACAGTGAGAACTAGAGTACTCACTCACTAAGTTTGCTAATTTCGTTTTCGGACAGGTATTCAGATAATCACACACCCTCCTCGTCAGAAGAATAAATGATAAAAAACCTCATATTAATAACAATCATCGGCTTCGCGGTTGTGTTGATCTTTCCTGGGTCACCCATCAAAGTGTCTTATGTTGTCTCGGGGAGTATGTCTCCCGCACTTGAGACAAATGACGGGTACGTGCTCGTCCCACCAGGTGAGATCAGGGCTGGTGATATTATCACATATGACTCTGATATGCAGGACACACAAGTCACACATAGAGTCGTTGAGGTGACTGACTCAGGATTTGTAACAAAGGGGGATGCGAATCCATCAACAGATCAGGCAGGTGGCGCACCACTGGTTGACCCAGATGCAGTCATTGGACGCGTTCTGACTATTAGCGATACAGCTGTTGTCATTCCACAACTCGGCGTTGTGATTGATCTCATCCGAACCAACTGGATGATGACACTCGGAAGCGTCGCGTTTGCTCTTACAATATTGCAGGGTTGGAATCATCAGCATAGACAGCGTTCGAAGAAAAGATCGAGATTGAAAAGCCGAGACATCGTATGGACAGCGCTCTTGATTTCTCTTCTCATTACAACGGCGCTTGTCTCAACCGGCACTGCACATGCGCCATTCGTCTATATCGCAACAGAATCTGGTGGTGAGAGTCAACGGCTTATACCGGTTGGTGTAGACGAGAAAGTGACACTCAATGCTGCGGTTCAAGCGTCTCCACACACACAAACCGTCATTACCGCTGATGGAATGACAATTATCTCACAGACTGTTTCTCGTGGTGACACTCTCAGGGGCGATAATCCAACAAGCACAGTACCAATCACGAATCCGGCTGCGTGGATGCATACTTATCTCACTACGGAAACGGACATAGAGGTGACTGCTCGTGTCCCAGCACAACCGACAATTGGACCTTATGAAACACAACTGAATATGTACGTATACCCAGGAACCCTACCAGTCACGATCACTGAGCGATTGCACGCAATACACCCCGTCGTTGCGGCTTTTATTTCTGTTGTTGTACTCCATCTCCCAATATTCATCATCTACTGGATAGTTGCTGATCAACGAGTGCCTCTCCGAGGCTCACGCCGTCGGCTGATCCGACGGTATTTCGATTACAGATGAGACGACGAAAACCCGGGTTGCGGAGACGACAGACGGGACTGAGACAGCACTGGTGGACGATTATCATGATTATCATTGGTATCGCTACTGTGATGGGGATGGTCACATCAAGTGTCGCATTTACCAGCGCAACGTTTGAGCGCACCGCAGACATCCCTATCGGCTCGGACACAACGGCTGTCATCGGAGTAGAAGGTAATACAGAGATATCGGCGGGCGCGGGTGCAGAGAGGCTTGCTACTGTTGTCAACAGATTTGATACTCAAGCGACTGTGAGTGTGAGCAGTGATTACGGTACTATCTCATCTGGGTTATCCGGGTCGTCATTCGTGCTCTCTGCGGGGAAGAGTAAACAAGTGTTGCTACAATTGCCGTGTGAGAATGCTCCTCAAATTATTAGTTATTCAATCCAGATGCAAACAGTCGATGGAGTCACGGGGAAACTGACCCGACGGGCGACTGTCGATACGACGCAGTGTCAGACAGAAACAGCAGCGGACGCTATCAAGCACGAGTCTGGGGAATCACATGCAATTACAGGATCGTTCAAATCTGGTAACTCTGGTAATGCTGGCAACTCCGGTAACTCTGGGAGGGCGGAAACAACAGGAAGTCTGGAATTTGATATCATCAATACCAATACCGATGGTACGTCAGTAAACCTGACGAGTATTCAAATTGTCACCGCTGGAGATGCAACACGTCTGAGTCAGGGGAGTGCGAATAAAGGAAATGATCGATTGGGTCCCATCGGGACGAGTGAGTTCCTGTTCAAGAAAAATGAGGGAGGGAAATCAGGTGGGGCAAGCGAAAACAGCTGGTCTACACTTGGTGGTCTTGACGTGGATGAAGACAATCCAGTCTTGATTGGTGAAGATGACACTCGCACACTGACTGAGGAGGTCATGATAGCCCCAGGCGCGACAGTGCGTGTATATCTGTATCAGTTCGTACACAATGGCGAGCCATACGAACTTGCTGATGAAAACATCGACATTACACTCGGATTTGCGGACGGTAGCACAACACAACTTACCGTCACTCCACGTGCCTGCGATGCGAATGGAAATTCAAATAAACCAGGATGTGGCTGATGATTCGAATGAATGTGCTGGATAGCAGATTCTCTCTTCTCATGACAGGGTGTTTGCGTCAGCGAACATATCGTGCCTCACAGCAAGAATCACACGCCATATCGTCGTCTTTCTGAGTGCTCAATAGATAGAAGAAACATGTCTTTTTTCGAATTCTCATAGACATTGTCTCGTTTGAGTAACGAGCGTGTGAAGATGGCTCTCAAGACAATTCATCGCGAGAGATATCAGCATACAGATGATTATATATACAGCGTCACATCTTGGTCGATATCAGTAATTCCATGAGCTAACACTCATATAAATGTCACACTCATCTCACAAGCAGATCAATAATAATCGGTTTAACTCATACAGAGTGTCATTGAATACATCGAAGCATCTATCATATTCTGTGTGATTGGAGACACGGCGATAAGTTCAGTATGTATGGCAGCCTGTGGCGTGTGACAGTGCACAGAAATTACCGAATCAACACAGAACACAGAGCCGTGAGCAGGTGGGTAGTCCTAGACCGGAGTCCACCATCGGGAGCATATTTTATGTTGATTAATATCAACTGTGTATCGCAGTGACAATCGTAATAGGAACTGACAACAATACCGTTTGAGCTACCCACACGTAGACGGGTGGGATTCAGGTTCAACGTGGACTCCCATTCTGACCGAAACCTTGACAGGTGATTTATGTTCACCATTCACGTTTAACCATCCCACTGTTCAAGCGCACGCTCAAAGGGTACGCCTCCGTCGTCTCCAGTTTGGTTGGGACGGAGATACCGTAATCCGATGTTCTGTGTGACGTTACAGTCGGCATAGTTCTCGTACCCGCAGTTCTGATACTCGAACTCCTCGCCGTGACGGTTGTCGGGTAAGAAACCACACGTCGAACACCGCCACGACGTGTTCTCCGGGTCAATCTGTTCTACCTTGATACCGCACTCAGCGGCTTTCTATTCGACGGACTTGTGCAAGAATTGAACGCACATTTGTATCTCAGCGATGCGTCGGTTCGCTCATGAATGTCGGTTAAATCCATGAACGCTATCACAGGCTTCAGCCACCGACTCGTTCGCTATGCGGTGGAGCGTCATTTTGAATCAATCTTCCTCCTCACGCTTATGTTTGCGCCTGCGCCCAGCCTGCACATTTTCTTGTGTCCAACGTATGTCGCAGTCTTGGAGGTCTCAACGGCGGTTCTCGAATCCTCACCGTCAGTGGTCACACTCGCCACCCATCCAGAACATGCCCGTTGAGGTGACCGCACGGTTGGTGACGTTGAGGTCACCCCCAAAGGATCGTTCCAATTCTGTTCTCCGGTGTTGCCTGTCTTGGCGTGTGAGACTCCATTTCCTTCCTGCAGTGGCTATGAAGTTGCCACTCGCTGTGTTTCCGGTGTCGCTCCGCCTCAGTCGTCTCGTACTCGTCAAAAAACAAATATTCTGTGTGGGGCGTGTCGCTATCTTCGTCGGGTAACACGTAGTCGGCTTCAATCCGTTCGTCAACTGTTGTCAGCGATACATACTCGTTGTAGAACGTCGCTGTGCGGTAATCGGAAACGACATGAGGGGAATTTATCCCTGGTTTCGACGCTTTCTTTCCTGTTTTCAGCATTCAGCCACGCTTTTGCAGGCTTCAGCAACTTCCGAGCGGCGCACCCAGTTCACCGCTGAATCCGTCTGTGGCGGGTTATACATCATCGTAGGTCTCATCGTCTACCTGTGTTTTGCTGGTCGTGACGTATTTGTCTTGGAAAGTGTGGTCGACATCGTATTGAGCACACAGAAAGACGTATTCACAGTGTCTGCAAGAAGCGCGGCGTCATCACTGTGTATCTCAAGCGTGAGAGAAACAGTGCGCCGCGCTTGCATATTTTATACGCAGTGCTCGTTGTTCCTGACCGCTTGGGAGTCAGAATGCTACTGTTTGGTAGTCTAGTTCTTGGTTGTCGGCTTCATATACCCCTAACGGGATCGCTCTTCGCCTCGTATTTCTATACAATTGAGCACCCACATTGATCGACAGTCACAGAGTCACATCAAAATATACCTCAGGACAGTTTCCCTGTATCCTGTCAGTTACTATGTTAGTGGGCGCGATGCCCTCACAGTCCCAGGGATATACTCCCTGCTCAGATGTTGAGATTACTGAAGTCGATGAGAGTCGCTGGAAGCAGATTCTCCACACAATTTCACCACGGTAACTACATGAAGTAACGAATCGGTTAGCGAGAAAATATATCCGCTGCAGTTGTATGTATATGTATATTTATATTTATGAATACAGACATGAATGAAAGAACACAACCGTTACGAGTCGCATTGGAATGAAGACGCGAATTCGATATCTTTTGCGCCGGTATGGAAGAGTGAGTGTAATAGTGTTCATGATTGCTGGTACAGTCATGCTCGCGAGTGCTGGAATCGCAGCAACGACGCCACCGGCGACAGAGCAGGTTGCCTCTGAGACAGATCCACAGACTTTCACAACAACAGTTGAGACGAGTGCTATTGTTCAAGAGACAACAACACTGTATCCCACAGGCACACGTCTCCGGAATATGCCATTATATCTCCTCAACGCGACACCTGAAATAGAGATTGCCACAGAAACAACGGTCCCTGCTGATCAATCCGTCACCGTCCACCATCGACTATTGCTCGAATTATATGCAACGTATGATGGGTCCACGTTTTGGAGCGAGAATCAAACATTGGTAGATAAGCAGTCGGTGGTGACAACAGGTACTGTTGTGTCTACGACGACAGTCAATGCAAGCTCAATTCGATCAGGACGACTGAGTGACGTCAGTGAGGAAACGGGACCAATAGCCACTCCCCGCGCACAGATACACGTCATTACGGAGTACCAATCAGCAACGTATGATGGAATTATGTCTCTCAACATGCCAATTGAGATTACACAACGGGGATATGATCTTATTACACCGCAGACAGTATCAGAAACGCAGACAACACCAGTAGTCACTGAGACACCAGTCCCACGCAAAATGGTATCAATTCCAGTCCCTGCTGCGGTTGCCGGACGTACTGGGATTGTGTCCAGCGACTTCTACCCGATTCAACAGACCGTATTGCTCCAAGGCGGGAGTGGAGTTGTGCTATTTATGATAGGGTTCATTCTGTGGGGAATCCGCCGCCGGCTTCCAACGCTCAATCATATCAAACAGGAATATTACCACGAACTTTTCAACGAGTGGATCTCATCAGGAGAAATCACCGAGTCGGCGACAGCTGAATATGTTCATGTCGATTCACTCCGTAGTCTCGTCGATATTGCGATTGACTCTCGAAAGCGTGTCATTCATGATAAAAACCAGAGACGGTATGAAGTGATTGACGGAAATACGCGCTATCGATATGTTGAGCCACCACTCCCCGTAGGCGAACACACAGGATCACAGCGATATGTATCTCCCCTCCTGAGTGATCGTGAGTCTTCCACGTTCACGTTGTCCAATCAGAATCAGGACCCGCTCAATATCCCCGATATTATCAACTCAGCATGGAACGCTGCAACTGATGAGTGTGAGCATATCGACGTTGAGATACAGATTACTGATACATTGACAGCTCTTCCGGCAGACAAATTGGCGTGCATACACCCAGATGTCATACATGAGTTACTCAAAGAGCTGTTTATTGATGCGATCGAATATGACTGGGTGAACACGAGTGTGACAGTCAAACCACCAGTATCGACATCACTGGGATCAGATAGCACTATCACGGTTGAGACAGCTGAGCAGGTATCCGATTCAATCGCGGGTGAGACACCAATTGACCAACACATGTTCCGCATCGTCTTCGATGAGCGCACTCACACAGTGCGTGCGTGGGATGTCTTGTTCCGAACTGTTGGTGAGAGCGAGTTCAAACTCGAAATCAGCCAGGGTGAGACGTGAGATTCGACCGACATGCCGCTGTCTGAAATAGATGAATAGATGTAGTGTCTTGCCTCTGCGTTCAACTCGCCTTAATTCAATTTTGATCATGAGGGAGGGTCAGGGTCCATACTGGCGTAGTTCACATCAAAAAGAACCTTCAGCAGTGCTCACACAGCTTCTGATAATAGCATCACAGTTGACATTCTCCTCCGGGTAAACACGGAGGAATCCTGAGCGTGAGCGTGAGTAAGCGGTGGATATTTCAGGTTTGCAGTTCCACCGAACCCCGGCATGTTGAGAATCCGTGTGGGGTTCATGGACTGTCGCGAGTCGAGTGAAGTAGGACTGCTGGTGCCGGGAGTGCCACATCTCAGCCCCAGCTCCCGCCCCCGGGACTCCTCTCCTCGGTCATGTTCGGACTCCCAACGTTGTTTGTGCCTTGGGGCGTCCGGCAGACTTCAATGGACTCGGAGTGACTTTTTCTGTTGGTTTCAAGCAGTCGGGCACTGCAACTGCATCTGCATCGACTCATTATAGGAACCGACCGTTCACCTGAGTGGGTCCGATTATTGTCTCATTGCTTGGGGCGGACAGGCCGCCATCGTAGGACCGGCGGGAATCGCTCCGTTCTCAGCCTGATTCCTAATTACACGTAGAACCGGCTGTTAGTTTAACTGACGGATTGTCAATCTCAGCGTGGCTATTGTAGCGGAAATTGACTCCGAGTTGTCGGATTCATCCTGCGGCTGAACCCGCAGGGATTCTCCTTGATTCTATATAACTGTCACCGACGGTTGCATGTTGATTTCAATGAGGACTCATCTGTGAGTCTGATATGTATTGATACTAGTCGTCCTCTCAGGATTAGCGACCTTCTCGGACTCTGAGAGGACACCACAAAGAGATGTTGTTTCTACTGTGGTAGTACCAATTAATAGTCTTTTAACCACCACGTAATAACGGTAACATACATGAGTCAATCAACAGGCAAACAGCATTCACTGAGCGAGAAGATTTCACAGTTAGGTCCGACGTGGCTGGCAGGAGCGATTGCGGCAGGACCGGCTTCTATGGCAAGTTTACTCAGTGGTGGTGCAAACTTTGGGTACGCACTCCTGTGGGTGGTGATCATCTCGGCTATCTTTGGTGCGCTGGCGCAGTATCTTGCAACAAAACTCGCATTGGAGACAAATGAGGGTCTCATCAAGACCGTTGAGCGCCGACTTGGAAGAAAGTGGGCATGGTTGTTGGTTGCGGATGTTGTTCTTGTTGCCGGCTTTGCACAATTAGTCATTATGAAAACTGTTGCCAGTGTTTCAGGATTATTAATGCCATTTGGTGCTGAGTCTTGGGGTGTTATATGGGCTGTCTTTCTGACGGTTGGACTTGCTGGCGGTGGATATCGAATTGCTGAAATTGGGGCGAAGGTAGTCGTCACAGGAGTTGTGCTTGCATTCATTGCGTCACTGTTTGTCGTTCCCATCGATTCAGGAGCCGCGGTCAGTGGACTCTTTCCGACAGTCCCGATTGGTGGCGCAATTGCCGCTGCCGGCATCGTTGGAGGCGCGGTTCACGTGACAATCATCACAATGCAGACTTACACGGTGAAAGCTCGTGGATGGACACAATCTGATGCTGATATCGCTCGGTTTGATATTAGTGTCTCTATGCTCGTCGCGTTTGGAGTTTTTAGTATCGCCACATTTCTTGTCGCCGCTGGGGCACTGTTTGGGAATATCGATGCACAAGGATTACAGGCGATTGGTGCAGCACAGGCGCTCGAACCAATTGCTGGTTCGTTCGCTCAACGAGTCTTTTTGATCGGGCTTCTTGGAGCGGCTATATCGACACTTGGAGGCAATACTCTTGTACCGGTGTACGTCATCGCTGATAAGCTCACCTGGGAGACAAACGTAGACGATACACGGTATCGAGTGCTGCTGGCTGGGACAGCACTTGTCAGTGGCGCTGGCGTGTTCATTCCCGGTGCGTTCTTAGGACAATTAGTGCTTGTGCTGGCAGTCGGGACAGTTGGGACACCGTTTGCACTTGCGCTCGTATTAGTATTATTAAATGACTCACAAACAACTGGTGACCCTCCGAGTATCGCTGTTAATATCGGCGGCATTGCCGTATTCAGCGTTGCAAGTATACTCGCTGGAAACTTCGTGATTAGTCAAATTACCAGTGGTCTCACTCTCCTTTCAGGCAGTGTCTTGCTTTTCGCAGCAGTGATCTTATTTGCGACGATCTTATTGATCGGGTCACATCTTCGGGCGCAACTTGGTGACGCTAGCACAGCAGTCATTTCAGAATAGCGAGCTACCAATATCGTCGATGAGAAGAGATATGCACTACTTGCACAACTAACGTGTATTTGTTGTCTAAGCACTGCACGTTGTTCGAGGGAAGTCACATACCTGTTTCACTCCCTGTTACTGTGAGATAAAATATAAATCGGATGCGTCTCATTGTTCTCCTATGGTTGAAACGAATGTCGGCGGTCGCGACCGTCTCATGCGTGGAGTGTTTACCATTCTTCTGACTCTCACTGCAGTGAATACGCTTCGACAGAGAAAATATAAATTTGCAATACTGGCTGCTGCTGGGGCGGTCGGACTTGGGTTTAACACAGTAACCTGTTTTTGTGGACTGAATGAAGCACTCGGTATTGATACGACTGATGAGTGATATATCAGAATATACTCAATTTCTCTGACTGAGTCATGAAATACCTGGAGTCATATCCCAAAAATAGCTCAGTTATGCACAGATCAGTTTCATGTCAAAGATATGATTGATAATCATGAGCATCTGTGCATTTCGCCGAGGCTTACAACATTAACCGTTGATCAACGTGACTCACGTCGATTACAAGAGCAATCATAAAGACCGATGTATTCTCACTGATACTGATCAAAGTAGAGTTATCTTGACTATCTAAATGTTTCAGTAAAGTTATTAATTACACTATCACTCCCCGTGATAATAAAGCGATCACCGTCTTGCATTCGCAAATCAGGCTCAGGGTTCGTCAGTAACTCACCATCTCGTTCAATTGCGACCACTGTTGCTCCGGTTCTATCGCGGATTGCTGCCCCACGAAGCGTCTGACCAGCAAGTTCGGGTGCAGTTGTCCGTACAATCTCGAACTGTGTTTCAAGTGTCAATACCTCTTCATCCTCTAACAGAACTGAGGAGAGCATTCGTCCGGTGACCGTCGACAGTGAGAGGACATACCGAGCACCGGCTCGATACAATTTTGCTGTGTTTTCGATACTATTCGCTCGCGCAATCATCTCAGTGTCAGGCGCAGATTCTTTGATAGCGACCGTCGCATACATTGTAGTCGAATCATCATCGACTGCGACGATAACAAATCGAGTATCCTCAATACCAGCTTGAAGAAATGACTCTCTGTTCGTGATGTCACCAACAACGTCGACCCTCTCATTTTCATTGCCATTGATATCTATCACTGTCGGTGAAACGCCATTTTCCTCTAAGGTCTTGACAGTCGATTGACCAACAACACCATACCCCGCGACAATAACCTGATCATTCTCAGAGAGTTTGCGAGAAACCGTCTGAGTGGTTACCTCTGTCAGCGCTTCATAACTACCGGCAATTAATAAAAACGTATTTTCATCTATTCGGACATCAGGTCCAGGTGCAGAGATAAACTTGCCATTAGACCATACCCCAATGACTGTGACCCCCATTCGCTCTTGCAGATTTAATTCTGCGAGCGTTTGTCCTGCAAGTTCGCTGTCGTCTTCGACGTGAAGCTCTGAAATATTAAACTCATCACTCAACTCAACCGTTTGGAGGAGTTTCTGTGTAATCGGAAGCGTCGCTCTGCCAGCAAGCGCATCCCCCAGAGCCTGTCGAGGTCGAATAACCCGATCAGCGCCTGCATACCGATGATACTCTGCATCCTGTTCATTTTCCGCAACACTAATAATCCTCAAATCTTCTTGAAGTTCCTTTGTAGTCAGGATCACTGGGATGTTTTCTGTATCAGAAACGTCTGTTAGGAGTGCTTGAGCCGCAGATATATTTGCAGCCTTGAGCGTCTGTTTTTGCTCGGGGTCACCACAGATTGCTTCGACACCACGACTATTTAATTCTAAGATCGTGTCAGCGTCAGTGTCGATAATCACATATGGGACATCTGCAGCCTCAAGCTCTGACCGAAGGACGTTTTCACGCGAGTTATACGAGCAAATAATAACATGATCGGTAATCGTGGTTGATTGCTGAGGCTCATTTTCGAATGCTTGCTGAAAGAGCGGAATAGCAAACACAGGGAGTGCTAAAAACACAAGGAGGACCCCAGTGAGATTCATCCAAATCACGAGCAGATTCATTGGAGCTGTGTTCCAATATTGAGTATCTCCCCCAAATCCAGCCGTTGTGAATATCTCAATAACGGTCTGTGCAGACTGAAAGATGGTTATATTGACCCCCTCAAATCTGAATATCGCCCACTGATACAGAAGTGAATAGACGAATACGAGTAATGCGACACCAGATAACGAAAGCACAAGACGCCGCCTCCATCCGGGTTCTGTCATGTACTTTTTCTACTCACTGAAGCAGGGTCAAATCTTTTTTATCAGCCTCTGATTCTTCTTGATTCTGACCTCTCAAAACAGATGAAACGTCTTCGGGCAGTCCGCCTGGATAATCAAAAAGGAAATTATATCGATTTGAGATGATTTCAGGTGATTAGTTTTTCTTGTTTCTTAACAACCTGTCGAAAGCAATGAGTACAGTACAGGACTGACATATCGAAGTAAAGATGTACACAGTATATACATATATGTTAGATGATACACAGATTGAATTAACGAGCGTTGTTGACCCGAGCATGATCTGGGATTTATGATTTGCGGAACCCGCAAATACATATGTATAGTCGTATTTCTGAGACCGGAGGGTGTGTGAAATTTTCGACGGTATCAACATCGTATCCCGGTGCAACTCTCATAACTCAAAGACCGGATCAATGATTCTAAACATATTTTAATAGATGCACCCCGGGTCGCAGAGAGGTCCTGAGACAGTTTCTCCGTTTTGTATAGATACGAGTATTTGCAGTCGCTAACACATCAACGCCATATTTTATCTCAGCATCTCCAGGTAACTGAGAATCGATCTCGCAGATTGCGCGCCACGGAGTCATCAATTTGCGGAGCCCGCAAATACCCAGTTATATTTTAAATCGACAAAAAATAGTTTCTATTGGTGAATCTGGCGCCTGGACGCGTGAATGACTCCAATTCATACACGCAAACGGATCGGACACCAGAACAGCATATTATCATTGCAGGTGCAGGACGAGTAGGACATCGAACGGCTCAGCTTCTGAGCGATTACGGCCATGATGTATATCTTATCGAGCGTGACTCTGACACCGTTGAGATGGTGATTGATAATTGGACAGGTGTTGTCATCGAGGGTGATGCAGAGGACCCACAGATTCTTCGACAGGCAGAGCCATCGCAGGCAGATATCCTCGCCGCTCTGACCGGTGATGCAATCACTAACTTCACTAACTTTGCGATTTGTGCGGAGATGCAACATCTCACAACGCATATTCGAACGATTGCGCGAGTCAACAATCTCAACGGAGAAAATAGAAAAAACGAGTGTATTGACGAGATTGTGTATCCTGAACGGACAGGGTCAAAAGCAACGGTCAATCGAGTCCAGGAAAATAATATCCGGACGCTAGAGGAGGTCACAGGAGATCTGGATATCCTCAATATTCGCGTCCATCCACAGTCCCCCGCCGCTGGTAAGCAATTAAATGAGGTGGTTCTTCCTGATGGGTACCATGTGATTTCAGATGCCGATGGAACCGAGGTTGCTCGCCCTGAAACAACTCTTGAGCGGAGTCGCCGATATCTCGTTGCCGCAGAGCCTAGCGTTGTTGATGATATTCAAAAACTTCTGATTGGATGGCCCGACAAAGAGAACAAAACCTAACACCGACAGAGTATGTTTCTTCGAGGACTGTTGTCTCTGCACGATGAGTCGCGCACAAATGGCGCCGAGTGACGTGTATCACCGACAGACAGAGACGAATTAACCATGAGGGTCAGCCGGGTAATACTCAGAAGGAACCTCATATCGGAAGGGACATCGACCAATCCAACACTCACCGGAATAGTTAGCTAAGTACGTCTTATTAAATATCTTGAATCAATAATGACACATATCGCGGTACTCACTGAATACCTCCTTAGACGGATTGAGAACGCACGATTGAGGCAGGTTATCCCGATATCGTTATTCTCGCTGTGCGTATTTACTGCGTCGACTATCATCCGTTTAACAGTACGTATGAATTCATCGTTGTATCATCAATTTAACTATAACATAACACTCTGGAATCAACCAGGGCGCAGAGGTAAAGACACATCAGGTGACTGGAACAATTCACTCACTGCTCCGTCGGAGATGATTATCAGATGAAAAAAGATCTTGAACGGGATCTCGGTCTGTATGCGACAGTCACAATCAGCATGGGCGCAATGATTGGCAGTGGTATTTTTGTGCTTCCTGCATTGGGACTCAAAAAAGCCGGACCAGCAGTCATTCTTGCTTACATCCTAGCTGGGTTGGTCGTCTTACCGGCCGCACTCTCAAAAGCGGAAATGGCGACTGCCATGCCTGAGTCTGGTGGGACATACCTCTATATCGACCGTGCAATGGGACCATTGGCTGGAACAATCGCTGGAATTGGCGCGTGGTTCTCGCTGGTGTTTAAGAGCTCTTTCGCATTAGTCGGACTCGGCGCATACCTGTTATTGCTCGTCCCAATATCGGATGGATTAATCAAGCTTGTTGCGCTCGGACTCGCAGCACTCATTGTTGTCCTCAATATTGTCGGCACAGAACAAAGTGGCAAAGCTCAATCGATTATTGTCACTGCTGTTGTGTTTGCGCTCGCGGCATACGTTCTCAACTCAGGATTTATTGTCGAACCAACACGGTTCCAAGGATTCACTGCGAAGGGAGCAGACGGGATCGTGACTGCAGCGGCGTTTGTGTTCGTCTCTTATGCTGGAGTGACAAAGATTGCAAGCGTTGCCGAGGAGATTGAAAACCCTGATCGGAATTTACCACTCGGGATTCTTATTTCAATGGGAGTGATGATGTTGCTCTATACGCTTGTGGTCGCGGTTGTGGTTGGATTGAACGACCCAAATGTCTTAACGACAAGTGGTCCAAACGGTGGACCATCACTGACCCCGATGGCAGACGGCGCAGATCAACTGCTCGGCGGGTTTGGTGTCGTCGCAATCGCGTTAATCGCAATACTTGCATTGACCAGTATGGCGAATGCCGGGGTGCTAGCGTCCTCACGGTTCCCATTAGCGATGAGTCGGGACTCACTTGCACCTACTCACCTTGCCACAGTAAGTAAGCGATTCAGTACCCCCAGAAACTCAATTTTACTTACCGGTGGTCTGCTTTTAGCACTTATTGCGTTTGTGCCAGTCGTTGAGTTAGCGAAGTTAGCGAGTGCATTCCAAATTCTTGTCTTTTCATTCGTGAATGTCGCTCTTATCGTATTCCGTACGAGTGGGGTCGATTCTTATCAACCATCATTTAAATCACCGGGCTATCCATACGTCCAGTTTGCTGGATTTTTTGGGGGATTGGCATTGCTCACGCAGATGGGAATGTTTCCAATCCTCGGTGCGGCTGGTATTATCGTCGGTGGTATCGGATGGTACCTGATATACGGTCGAACGCGAACCGACCGTGAAGGGGCACTTGGAGTCATTCTCGGGAGACAGCAGGACGGAGAAGTCGCCAGCAGCGATTAGATCAGTTATGCTCATTTGATAACAAGCTTCGTCATATCGTGAATATTCATTGACTCAGTTATCGAGCGTCATGAAAGCAAGAAAACACAGTAATGAGCGTATTGGAGGTGACTTACCGGCTCCGGTTCGGTCTTCGGAAGAGAACTCATGAAAACACCGACTTGAATGATGCAGTGGGTATGAACCAGAACAAGACAGTGAAGCCCGGGTCGAAACTGTTCGGTTCTCCTCAGTCGGTGGCACTCTGAGCACCGCTTCTCTTCGAACTCGCACTCATACTCACTCACTCTTCTTGATCCCGGAATAAGTTTCATTGAGGTGCACGTATCAATCAGAGTGACTACAGGTCTGTGATTAATTACACGTGAGTAAAGCATGGGACCCAGATGATATATTTGACGTGTTGGCGAGTAAAGATGTTCGCCGGATTTTGGTCGCGACAAATGTTCGATCAATGTCTGTTAAGGAACTCGCTGATATCTGTGATCGATCATTGGCGACTATTTATCGGCGTATCCAAGCCATGGAAAACTACAATCTTGTCTCGGAGGAAATCACACGGGATGCTGATGGAACCCAGTACAGTGAATACAAAAGCGAATTAGATGAAATTACGATTAGTGTCGAAGAGGGACAACTTGATATCAATATCAATATTGAGAAAGATACGGTGGATCAGTTCGCTGAACTTATCGAGGATCTTGAGCAGTCACAAAAGCAGGATGATCAACCGGATACAGAATCATGAGTAGCGACCCAACCGTCTGAATGTTACTATTTAGTAATATCTTTGTCTTTGTCATCGGGGGAAGTCTCACCTATTATGGGTTTCGAGCCCAACGTCGCGTTGGCAAGCCAAATTTAAAGTACGCAACACTCGGGTTTGGGCTTGTCACACTCAGCACCATTGCTGAGGTGATTTATTCGCCTGCCGTCATCGGTGTATACGATATATCCGGATCCTCGCTGTTAATTCTCTACACAATTGAGTCGCTTCTGATTGGACTTGGATTAGCAAGCATTTATTATTCTGTTCGTGGATCATAATATATAACGATAATAACACCTTCGAGTGAAATAATACTACGGTAACTCATATCCACTGTATTATTCATCTGGGTTAGAGATGGATGAAAGATAGTCAGATTGTTGATAGTCAGATAATCTATGGGATACATGGACTCAATCTGGTTTCTCCTGAAGATTCAGATGTCCCAATTATAAATAGAAAGGAGAGTGCCCGCGTCTTCAGGCGCGAGAAAATGTCAGTGCTATGATAGACAAGTGATATACAAAGTTATTTATGATGCTTCTTCGGCGTTTCGGACGACAAAAGCAGGGTCCTCTGTGTCAGCAGTCACCTGTGCAGGAACATTGCCAAAGATTTGATCGCGCAGTGAGGGCTCAGTTTCACCTAATACCAGAACATCAAATGCTTCACCAAGATCAACGATGCTTTGAGTTGTATCATCATCTTCTGATAATCGTTGACTAATACGGTCAGCATCAACACCTGCCTGAACTAAGCGGTCTGTCGCATCTGAAAGAATTTCCTCACCTGGTATCCGGTCTGATTCCTCACCTCTGTGAAACAGCGTGACGGCTGCTCCCGTTGCCGTCAATAGCTCCTCGGTGAATGAAAGGATTCGATCAAAGTTCTTCTCACCACGAAGAGGCACAAGGACCTGTGTAATTTCATCTGCGTCGCCTGAGGTCAAGATAACGTCACATTCTTCTTCAACGGCGACACGGTCAATCGTTTTATTACGAGCTTTCCCAAATACGATTCGTGTAGTTATGGATGCCTCTGCGTCCTCAAAGGACTGTGTGAGTTCAGCAAGTTCTTCACGGGCGTCATCGCCAAACTGATCACGAGCCGCTGAAGGTGGCGTCTGGTCTGGCAGTCCATAGTGACCGAGCAGAACCACTTCCATCGATGTGATCGTTTTCGCTAACGCCGCTGGAACCGAGTCGGCATCTGGTAGTTCAAGCGGAACAAGGACTCGGTGTGACATAACTTAATTTACACTCACCAGTCACTAAAACCGCACGAAGTGTGAATTGAGAGAGTGAATTCCTCGGGGTCACATCACCATTACCATTAGCATCAGAGTCCGAAACACTTGCCTTGCTTATTTGAAGATGTTTCTATCGAGTAGCCACGCTTGTCGATGTGTCGACGACTCTGGTTGAGTGAATCGTCTCGGGCAATGATAGATCCAAGGACAATCACAGAAGTAATATGAATTCCGCTGAGTTTCCGCGCTCGGGGCTCCCTGTCGAGCATCTGTTCATTATCGGTGAGGGATTCGCATATTTGTATTTTCGTGTCGGATTCTCTGCCCAACGCGGGTATAGCAGTTCTTGATTCCGCAGGCGATTTGTTTCATTACGACAGGGTAGCTCAGAGTATGAGTGTCTCATTTTTTGTCATGAGACGCTTGATTGCACGCAATGGTGTACGCCTTTGTCACGATTAAGCAGTGTCGCCGACATCAGAGGTATCATTACACATCCGACGACGCGTCTGGAAATAATCATATCAATGATGCTGTCTGTAACCACCCGCCAGCGTTCTTTCCTCCCTACACTCGCCTTGCCCGTCCTTCGAGGGAAGAGGCTGCGTGCCTGCACTCAGCTCACCTGAGGGGATGTCATTTTTTATCAAAACAGATAATATCGGGTATCAGAGGACCACGCAAACATCATCAGAGACAGACACTGACGTGCGAGTTGTGTAGGGACTGAGTATAATGATAAGAATATGAGAATTCCCCGTTATACTCAGAATAATACATACAATGGGCAAAAATACAGCTCACAGTATTACTATTCAAGATGATTCAGATATCCACGTCTGCGATTACTTTTTTTATTTTGGCGTTTATTTCTGGGCGATTGGTCTTGGCTTTAGATTTAATTTTTTGCTGAGCAGTGTGGACGATTGTCTCTCAATAATGAATTATCCTTTTGGATCCTGACATAACATTAAAATGGCATTTATTCGACTGAGAGGCTTGAGACTCACCGTTTAGCTCAATGTCTGTCACTCGATAAATTCATCAAGTGAATCTTTTCGATCATCACTCACGCTTACATCGTCTGCTTCTTTTGATAGTGCTGTGTATGCAGACGTTGAACTCGCGCTTCGACCATATGCATCCTGAAGCGCCCGCTGTTTTGATCGGACCGCGAGATACTGTTGCTCTTTCGGCGGTAATCCCAAACGGAGTTCAAGATTACTCAGACGTAACAGGAGTTCATCCCGTTGGACCGGCTTCTGTAAGTAATCATCAATTGGCAGGTCAGTGATGCTCTCACTCGGCTCAACCCCGCTAACTGCTAAAATAAGACAGGTATCGATCTGCGTTTTCAATTGTGCTGCGACTTCATCACCAGAAATGTTCGGAAGTCTTCGGTCAAGAATCGTAATTGTTTGTTCGTTTGTTACCGATGAAAGTGCTTCCTCAGCAGACGTATAGTAACGTGCATCATAATCCTCCGAAAGGTAATTCATATACAATTCTGCGACCATCGACTCATCTTCGATTATGAGTACTGAACTATTCTCACTATCGTATTGTATCTTCCACTCGACTAATAGTTCAAGAATTTGAGCAAACTTCTCTCCTTCAGCAGTGAGTTTGTATAGACTCTGTTGTGTCTGTTCATCATCTCTAATGAGATCGCGTTCCTGAAGATCCGTAAGGCTCCCCGAGAGCATCTTACCGGTTATCTCTGGTATTGTAGAACTAATATCAGTATAGGATGCCTCAGAATGGATACTAATCGCATACAACACCGGGGCATTCCATTTTTTCGAGAATACATCCGTCGCCGATATCAGATCATTGATCAGTTCAGTCGTATTTCTACTAGCCATTAATGTCTAATTATGTCCGTGTTAACGTAGCCAACTCATGTTGCTATAGTCGGTCATCAGATAATATTATTTCGAACGTATTGAGTGTCTCTTTTGATTGAATAATCTCAACGCTTACTCACTACCGCAACCGTTCACTCTCTGGGGGAGGAGACTTCTTCTATGATTTAATTAATACGGCTCAGTCCCCTTCCGTAAGAAGCTGTCAAAGGCGGCAAGTAGTGCAGGGTAATTCACTCTCATGTAGTTATCAGTGGGTGACATTTTCGATGAATTATCATAAGCCCCCACGTGCATCATATATATCATTCGATAATATTAGGTGAGTTGAGTAACACATGCAATTCATATTACCGAAATGTCGAAACACACGCGCCGTTCTTATATCCATCATGTTTTGATTGGTGGAGCAAGCGCGGTTTTAATTCCCCTTTCAGGATGTCTCTCCAATGGATTAACTATCGAAGGGACTGAATCAGATGTCCGCGATGGACAGACGGTTGTGGTTCTTGTTGCGGTCATGAACCCGTCCAATAGTTCACAGTCTGGCAAATTAACAATTCAATGTAATGTAATCGGTGGAGACACATACACGCGACGCCGGCAGATTACGGTCCTTGCTTCTGAAACGAATAGCTATCAGTTCATATTTCAGACGAATACACCGGACGTTGATAATCAATACCAGATTACAACAAATGTGACAACAGATGGGCCGCTTGATAATATTAATATATGATTATCCGACGGTCGGATAATTATGATAATTCACTGAATGCTTTCTTGTCATTTATGTCTCTCACGGCTCTATCAGCATGCTTTCGTATTGATTTTAATTGATTGACGGTTCGTCTGTACTCCTCGCTGTTATCCAATTCTGTTTGACTGTTCCGTTCCTCAAGCAATGCCTTCTTTTTTGAGAGGCGATGCAGATTATTAATTAATTCAGTGTATTGTTCCCGAGTGACAAGATCTGAAGTAACCTCGATGAGGTCTTCACATGATACTGGTTTGACAATATAATCGTCAAACTCTGTTTCAACGATATAATCGTCAAACTCTGGCTCAGTGGCGGTTATTACCGCCACTCGTATATGAGATCGATCATCTCGAACTTCCTGAATAACCTGTGGTCCTGAATAGTTTGATATTTGCCTGTCAAGAAGTATAATGTCAACTGAGCTATCGAGCTTTCTGAGAGCTTCTTCGGGTTTATATGCGGTGTCAACATGATACGTCGTGGAAAGCCACATTGCGAACAAATCTGCTAATTCCGGATTATCCTCGACGATCAGTACGCGTTGTTGTTTATTACTCACGGACATCTTCTGACAGTTAGGTTATACCTAGGATAACGTCAATAATTATCACAGTTTATGTTCAATGTCAATGATATGGAACTATTTAGTCCTTTTTCGCACACTGCACGTTTCTTTACAGTTATGTTACCAACTTAAATTATCATGTATACAACGAGAGAACACACGCATACTGATTTGGCTCAGGTGTCGATCGGCTAACTCAGGACTCTCAGATCGAGCTAAAATCATGAGTAAAAACCCCATCAATGAGTGAGTCCCCCGCAAAACATGCAGGCTCAATTCTACTCGATCAGTATAAATCACTCTAATTAACTGATGAATCGCCACAGCTCACTCAGTCGTCCGTGGGACTCCCTGCTTCGACGACACGCTTTCGTCCACAACGTCGGAAGTGTCAAACAGTGTGAAAAACGTGAGCACAGTTTCCATGATCATCGTGTCCACAGACTGTCACAGTTTTGTCTCTCGAAATTACAAAATAAAATAGCAACTACTAATTTTGTTTCTCGATATATGTTAAGACTATATGTAATAATGAATAATATCCTTGTCTAAGCAGGCAAATGGTATATACAGATACACATTTCGGCTATTTGTTTATTTTTATGCGTATCGAACACTATCGTCGCTGATGAACAGGATAAGTAATGAATCATATCTCTGGCTGGAGGGAGTTATTATCAGGTATCCTAAGTGGTATGTTGATCCATATTCATCAAGATTAAATGAATAAATTCGACCGGATACTCCGCGAAAAATGAGTATTGTGGGTGGATATCCCGGGAAAGCAATACAGCATGTGTAGGCATATATACAATCGTGCTGTCTCCCGTTGTTGTTTGCATACGTGCTCTCAAGAGAAATGACACCGATAGCATATTAGTGATTTTTCGCTGACTCATACACAATCGTATACCATGCAAATTAGCTATCGACGCAGCTTTTTATTCAGCGTCTGTTAGACTGCTCCGTTCAACGGGAGGTAATAGTTTCGTCGATAGGATTATTAACACTCAATCAGTATTCCTGTTCATCTAGGACATAGCAGTATTCATGAAGAAACAATATGAGTAATGATCAGTTTCCTGTCATTTTGCCACCGAATGAGTCGGAGCATAACTCAGACGTGCAGGCCGTGTTACTTGCTGCTGGGATGAGTTCACGCTTTGGTGAGAGGAATAAACTCGTTCAATCGATAGATGAGGATTTGATTATCCGACAAGCCGCAAAGACACTGCTTGCGGCTGATTTATCTACAACCGTCGTCCTCGGACATGATGCTGACCGGATCCGAGAAGTGCTATCGGACCTATCTGTTTCGTTTCGAGTGAACAATGAATATGAGACTGGGCAGGGCACGTCGGTTAAGATAGGGACTCAAACAGCAATTCAAAACGAAGCTGATGCTGTGATTATTGCACTTGGGGATATGCCAAACGTCTCAGTATCAAGCGTCCAAGCATTAATCACAACATACGAGTGTCACTCACGGTCAGCGCTGGCGTCTGCATATATGGGACAACGAGGGAATCCAGTGTTGTTCGATCAAAGACACTTTGATTCGCTGACTGAGCAACAGGGAGATACCGGAGGACGATCGATACTATTTGAAACAGAGGACACAGCACTCGTTGAAACTGATGATCCAGGCGTGGTGTACGACATTAATACTCCATCTGATATGACTAGATAATCCCTCATTGTGTCTGCGGATGTACGGTCGGTCAAGGCGACTGATCCGGGGGCTTTGATGATGATGTGATGGTGATGTGGATGTGAATGTGACCTCGGGTGAGTTCACGAATTCGTATCGCTTTCGCGAACCCATTCGCGGACACGGTTAGACGTAGCCGGCACACGGTCAACCACGATGTCAAATGGCTCTAACGCGCGGTTGATCGCTGTGGCAATCGCAGGCGGTCCATCAATCATCCCTCCTTCGCCGGTGCCTTTTGCCCCTGTTTCGGTAAATGGTGATGGGGTTTCAGTGTGTTCCATTTCAATCTCTGGGACATTTTGTGTTGAAGGAAGCAGATAATCAGAAAGGGTCACTGATTGGGGCTGCCCAGCGTCATCATATACAAATTCCTCCAATAGTGTTGCGCCAATCCCCTGGGCGATACCACCATGCGCTTGTCCCTCAACGATTGTTGGGTTAAGTTGTGTTCCACAGTCTCGTAATGAGTAGAATTTCAGCACCTCCACATTGCCGGTCTGTGTATCAACCTCGACGATTGGAGCGTTCGCTGCGAACGCTGCTGTTGGATACACTGGATATTTATTAGTGAATGCCTCTTCGTATTCCTCGTTATTATAGACAGGGTGTTGATAATCATAGGAGGCATTACTGAGCGGAGGGTCATCATCGCGCTGTGATGCGATATCAGCAAGATCTGCCATTGTAAGATATTTCTCACCGTTGATGGTTTCAACACCACCGTCATGATAGTTCACCTCATCTTGTGATACATCCCAATACTCAGCAGCCAGCGTTTCAAGATTAGATGACAAGGTCTCAGCAAGACCAGCGGCAGCACCCGAGAGCATGACTGCCATTCGTGAGGCAGCCGCACCATACTCTGTGGGTGCTTCAACACTATCAAGATAATCAACCTCAATGTCGCTCGGTATCAATCCAAGATTATCGGATAATAACTGTTTGATAATTGTCTGATGCCCCTGTCCCGAAGAATCCGTAGCGAGAGACACCAACAACCGACCGTCATCACCTATCTCACACCGGAGGTGCTCAGGGAGTTCCTCAACATCGTCCATGTCGCGCTCAGAGAGCTGCTCGCGGTCTGAGCGCTGACGATTGGTCCAGTCGGCACCACTCACACCGGGTTCAACATGAACTGTATAGCTCACACCTCGATATTTCCCATCGGCTTGACGCTGTTCAATAATATCAGGATCAAGGAGCCCGCCCTCTATTTGCTCTTTATTTTCGACAAGTTCTTTGATTTGAGTGAGCGCTGCTGGGAAGTCCCCGGAATCGTACATATTTTTCGTCGGGAGTTTATATGGCATCTGCTCTGGCTGAATCAGATTCCGTTGGCGGAATTCGTATGGATCCATCTCAATCTTTCGAGCAGCCTCATCAACAGCCATTTCGAGAGCGTACAGATGCTGTGGGACGCCGAACCCACGGTAAGCTGTCTGTGATGTTTTATTCGTTAATACCAATTCATACTCATATCGCACATGGTCAATATCGTATGTATTCGTGACGTTCGTGAGTGGTTTTAATGTCTGATTAACCGGATATCGTGGGTATGCACCAAAGTCATCGGTGAAATTCACATCAATCGCTTGAATGATGCCATCATCATTAAACCCAATCCGGAATGAGTACTCTCGATCCGAAGAGTGCATATCCCCACCCTGCATGTTTTCAATTCGGTCTTCAACATACTTTATTGGGGTCCCATCGAGTTGTTGACTCGCAATCGCAGCAAGCGTGCAGTAGCGATGAAGGGCGATTTTGGTTCCATAACTCCCACCAACATCTGGTGGAACATTTAATACCACATCATCGGGGTCATATCCCAATGGCTCATAAATTGTATCATCGACCAACGTGTGAAGTTGAATATTACAATCAATGTGGAAGCTATCGGTCTCGGTATCATATTCGGCGACGACCCCGGCAGTCTCAAGTGGGACCCCAGAAATACGTCCCCATGAATATTGATTTTCGATAACATTGTCAGCCGATTCGAAGGCGTCTTTCACCTCGCCAAAGTGTAAACACTCACTATCAGGAACGTTCGTGCCAAGTTCAGTATGGATGACTGTATTGTCCTGACGGGCATCACTTGAGTCAATGACTGCCTCTTTGACCGCATACTCTACATCAATCAGGTCAATCAGATCTTCGACGATGTATCGGTTATGTGCAATAACCAATGCGATTGGTTCACCAACAAAATTGACCGTGTTCTTTGCTAATGCCCATTCTGAGATGCCATTAAGCCCGCAGGGCATCGGATTATACTCCGCAGCGATGTCTTCGCCGGTTAATACAAGACGACAGTCAGGATGTGCTTCGGCGGCACTGACATCGATACTCACGATATCAGCGCGTGCATGCGCACTCCGTAAGAGACCCATGCTCAGTGACTGCTCTGACGCCATATCATGGATATATTCTGCCCGACCAGTGAGAATGCGGTGGTCCTCAACGCGGTTTAATCCTTTGCCGACGAATGTCTCGGTATCACTGGTCGTGTCGGTGACATCGCCTGTGGAAGTGGTATCTGGTTGTGACATTAATTATTCTCCTCCAGGGTTATTGACTCATCATCAGATACTTTCTCTGCTGCTCGATCAACAGCTTCGTAGATATTTTGATATCCTGTACATCGACAGATGTTCGAAGAAAGATGTTTTTTTGTCTGTTCACGGGACGGATTGGACTCATCTGTTAGTAGGTCATACGTCGACATAACGAATCCACTGGTGCAAAATCCGCATTGAAGCGCATGTGATTCATGAAAAGCCTCTTGAACAGGATGTAACGAGCCATCTTCGGATTCGGACAACCCCTCAACGGTGAGGATCTCATCGCCGTCAGTCTGTACTGCATACATAAGACAACTCTTGATAAGGTCACCGTTCACACTGACTGTGCAGGCACCACAGGCGCCATGTTCACACCCAACTCGGACACCATTGAGATTGGCGTGATACCGAAGGAAATCGGAGAGTTTGATTCGTGGCTCAATCTCTGCGGTTATTTCCTTACCATTTACTGTGACCGATACTTCCCGCGTCGGACGCTCATCAACTTGATCAGCTTTGTTTTTGTCAATACTCATAATATATCATGCTGTTTTCTATGACCGAGATAATATGATTATGCCCTTACTGGATCGATGGTTGATATGATTACTCATCGCTGGTATCACACAGTTACACGACGACTGGCTCAGCAGTCGCACGGTCGTATGCCCGTTGGAATACTCGTTTAGTCAGTTCACGAGCCAACTCTCGTTTATATACCGCATCGGCATGCAGTTCACTCTGAGGCTGCACCCCATCATAGGCACGGTCACCGGCTGTGTGAAGTGTGTGGTCTGATAGTGGTTCACCCTCGATTGCAGCCTCAACGCTTTTTAATCTGAGCGGGACATCAGCAGCATTCGCATAGCCAACACGAGCTTCTTCAATAACGGGGTTTTGACGAGCTGAATCATCGACTCTGATAGCGCTTGCAACACTCACGATCGGCCATGATTGTGCGGCTTCTTTTTTACGTAAGAATGCCATCCCTGTCCGTCGACTCGGGAACGGCTCCCGTGGAAACCGAGCACAGCGAATAAGCTCATCATCGGTCTTATTTGTTGTCTCTGCACTGAAGTAATCCGTGGCATCAACACTCCGAGTGTGATCAGTCGACAGCAACTCGATTTCGCCATCCATCGCTACAAGCACAGACGGGTAATTACCGCCAGGGTCAGCTTCGCCGATACTTCCACCAAGCGTGCCGCGATTACGAACGACAGGCCCGGCGATCTTCTCCGCAGAGATGGATAAAATTGGAAACGTCTCTGCTAGTACTGATGACTGTTCGATATCGCGATGTCTGACCATCGCGCCAACTTCGATTTTTTCATTACCGACATCAAGATAATCAAGTTCTGTAAGCCCATTTATATCGATGACATGATCTGGGGTAGCGACTCGGTTCGACATTGCAATCCCGAGTGATTGATTACCTGCCATCAGCTCTGCCTCCGGAAGTTCAGCAAGCAATCTCGTCGCCTCTGAGACACTCTCTGGGAGATGATACTCGAATGCAGCGGGTTTCATTGATACTCACCCAATCTTCTTTGTTGGTGATAAATGAGAGACGTTAATCGTACACATGCCATCTATATGCAGACTATTAGTGAGATTGATTGTATAAACCTTACTCCACATTACTGTATTTCACCTGTGCGTGAATGAATATATCCTGTTTGTTCACACAGTTGTCCGCCTGTACGGTCATTACTCACCGCGAGAGCCTCGCTCACAATGCTGAGTGCAATCTCGACTGGCTCACCGCCACCGAGATCGAGTCCGATCGGGGCTGAGATCCGATCAAGATCCGTTGGTGTGAGCTGCACACCATCCTCAAGAAGTGACTCACGTAACTCTTCAAATCGCTCACGTGGACCCATAACCCCGATATATGACACCTCTGTCTCACAAAGGAGTGTCTCAAGAGCCAACCGATCATCAAGGAGATTGTGTGACATTATTACGGCATATGTGTTCGCATCCGTGCCGACATGGGCAGCAATCTCAGTTGGATGTCCGGTGCTAATGCTGTCTGCTGGGACTGATGACGTATCAACTGCCCCACGTCCCGAGTGAACATGGGTTCGGAATCCGACTTGATTGGCAAGCTGGGCAACCGGTGCGATATCTCTTTGCCCACCGAATATGAGCAGATTGGCAGTGGGAGTCAATCCATCAAGCAATACGCGCGTCCCATCCGACTTACTCAACCGAGTCTGACTTGTGGAGTGAATACTGGTAATGTCATCAGCGAGTGAGTCAATCAATCCGTCGGGTATCTCATGACGATGATCAACGTCTCGTTGAGTGTCGTCTGTGATCACAGTACGACTCCCGATCGGGATTGAGTCCTCAGAGTCAATGACAGTGAGGACGGTTACCGGGTCACTATCGACTCCGGCTACCGTGGTAAGTGGATAGTCCCAGCTTGCGTCGACTGGTTCAACAAACAATTCAATAACGCCGTTACATCCCAGTCCAAGCCCCCACGTCTCGGCATCGTTTTCCATGAGATCGAACACCTCGGTACGTGGTTTATTCGTCTCGATGACATCATACCCAATATCAAGGACCATGTCCTCAAGACATCCAGCCGTAACTGCGCCGTAATTATGCTGGTCTGCTGAGATTAACATTTTTGCTCCCGGGCGACGATATGCTGAGCCCTCAACAGCCATGACAGTTGCAACAGCTGCTGACTCGCCTGCTTTGCGCAGGCTCCGCATCTCTTTGCGGAGATCTTTCTCTGTGACACTCCAAGGATCATCAGTATTGATGTGTGACATGTTCATTGTATCACGATTCCATAATCATGACTCCACTGGAACAGGCATGTGTCGATACCACAGCAGACTGAACGACCGATGTGGTGAGTATTAATACCAGTGCACATACCAACAGTAACTCCACCAGCGACTGTGACCGGAGCTGTGGTTGTGTATCTTATCTGTTCACTCAGAATCATCGTTACCAAAGACACCCTTCTTCCGGAAGCGTTCGAGTCTCTGTTCAGTATACCCGAGTTCGGCGAATACCTCGTCGGTGTGCTCGCCAAGTTTGGGCGGTGGACCATCGAATCCAGACTGCGCATATTTGAAATTTAATGGGTGTTCGATGACTGGAATCTCACGCTCGCCGTCGGTAATTGTGCCAATCATTCCACGAGCATCAGTCTGCTCGTTAGAGAGCGCGTCTGCAATAGTCTGGACAGGACCGGCGGGGACCCCTGCTTCAATGAAGACCGTCATCCACTCATCGGTGGTCCGCTTGGATAGTGCTGTTTCAAGTTCTTTCGTAAGAGCGTCCATATTCTCGACTCGGTCGGCGTTTGTCTCAAATCGTTCGTCTTCGCTGAGATCTGGTCGCTCAATCGCGTCACAGAGAGCCTGCCACAGCTTTTCATTCAGGCAGGCAATATTGATATATCCATCAGCAGTTTTAAGCGTTTGATATGGGGCAAGTACGGGGTCTCGTGTGCCCATCCGTTCTGTGGTTTCATCCGCGAACACTTTTCCAGCCTGCTTTGTGAGCCATGGGAGCGTTGCATCAAGCATTCCAAGCTCAATATATTCACCTTCGTTTGTCCGCTCACGCCGATATAATGCCCCCATGATACCGAAGGCTGCCCACATGGCAGTAATGAGATCTGTCTGTGGGAGTCCTACTTTAACCGGACTCCTCTCAGCCTCACCAGTCACGGACATAATACCACTCAATCCCTGAACAAGTAGGTCATACCCAGGGCGTTCACTCCAGGGTCCCGTGTTACCGAACGCAGAGATATCACAGTATATGATATTGTCATTATATGTCGTGAGGTCATCATATGCAATATCAAGCCGGTCTGCAGTACCAGGCCGAAAGTTCTGGATAACGACGTCTGCTGCCTCGACAAGATCATATAACGCCGTCTTCCCAGGTTCGGTTTTTAGATCGAGCTCAACACTCCGCTTATCATAATTGACAGTCCAATAATATGGGGACTCTCCATTGATGAATGGCGGACCGGAGTGACGGATATCATCGCCCACGTCGGGTCGTTCGATTTTAATCACGTCTGCGCCTTGTGCCGCGAGCATCAGCGAAGAGAACCCACCTGTCACAAATGTTGATAAGTCAATGACTGAGACATCCTCCAACACCGGTTTCATCTCCCCCTCATACTGTGTGTTATTGTATAACTCAGGTAAGTATGTACCGGCTACACGATTTGTCCACGCTGACTCAGTTAAGAGTCAGCATCGTCGTTCCGAAGGTCTCGCCTGCGCGAAGTTGTGTGTGTATCGTTGGGACTTCATTAATTCCAACTGTGTCACGGACAACGTGATCGATTCGGTTATCCGCAAACATCTGTGCTGCCCGGATGACCTGATCGGGGGTTGCATATCGGGATCCGATGAGGCTTGTCTCCTTATAGACAAACTGTTTCAGGGGAGGTCCAAAGGACCGATTATGATGTGTTGTTAACGTTACTAGACAACCACCCATCCCTAAGAGGTCCCATGCATCTTTGATCGTATGTATATCGCCGACTGTGTCGACAATAACAGTTGGTCCATCAGTATAAGGGGTAGCATGCTGAACTTGATCCTGAAAATCATCACGACTGGCATCGACAGTTTCTACCGCTGAGTCAGTCATCTCATCGATATGTGCGAGTCGTGTTTGATTCACATCAGCTGATATCACGTTTGCACCGCGACTTGCAGCCAGTTGTGAAAGATGAATGCCAATGCGACCTGCACCACCAAGAATCAACATTGTATCGCTGTCAGTAACATCAGCACGCTCACATACATGCAACGGAGTCGCCAATCCGTCAGCAGCTAGCGCTGCCGCGGTGAATGAGCACTCATCGGGTATCGGGATCGCATTTGCAGCTGGAATCGTCGCATACTCCGCGTATGCACCATCACAATTAACACCGACCCAGCCGTCGAAATCTGTACATTGATTACGATGACCTTGTCGACAGGCTTGACACATCCCACAGGTCAGATAAAAATACGACAGTACGCGATCACCGGGGGCAACTGAGGAGACCATTGAACCGACAGCATCAACAACACCAGCGAATTCATGACCTGGAATTCGAGGAAGTAATGATGGATCATCGGAAAGCCCACCTTGGATTGCATTCTCAACAGTTCGGGTGATTGCACAGGCTCGAACCGCGATACGGACTTCGTTTGGGCTCGGTTCTGGTTGAGCAACCGTGTCAACAGACAATTTACCGCCCCATTCGGGGAGCATAACAGCAGACATCTTACTCATAGATAATCATCATTGACCAGTGGTACATGTATGTTGACTATCCACATATTGACAAATACTGTCCATTGAACACAAAAATATATACCATCGAGTGATAATCATATTAGCCTCTCAGGCGGCAGTAGATTAGTTTGTCTGACCAGTGGTGGTTGGTTTCGCTAATGCCAAATCAAATGATACGACACTCACGTTCATAGACTCTATACACGATGAAGACGGTTGAATCGACGAGAGTTATGTAGAGATGCTGAGTGTTCGTAATTCAGCCAATTGGATAGCGAAATGAATAATAGCTGATGATAGCTCGTTCCCAAATCTTTAATTCAACTGGCGAATGATGACTAACACGCATGCTTGATGATTATGAAATGTATGATTTAACCCAGCCATGGTCACAGGAAACTCCAGCATGGCCGACATATGATAATCCCAAGGTATGGTATGAAAAGAGTCTTGATACCGAGAAGGTGAATGGACAGAAAATCGAGTTTATGAATCATACCGGGACGCATCTTGATGGTGAAAAGCACTTTATTGCACACGGGCGAGACATTGCCGATATGTCTTTAAATGAGTTAGTCGGCGACGGAGTCGTTGCGGACATATCTGATCAGGTCGGTGATTATGATATCTACACAAGTGAGATGATCGAACAGGCTGCTGATGTTCGAAAGGGCGACATCCTGTTCATACATACCGGCTATCAAGATTACGCATGGCATCGTGAGGAAGCGGATCCACACAAGTTCTTCTGTAAACATCCTGGTCCAAACGCAGAATTCGCTGAGTGGTGTCAAGAGATGGATATTAATTATTTGATTCTTGATTGTGGAAGTGCTGATCATCCAATGAACACCGTGATTCGAGATATCCGCCCAGAACTCGCCCGGGAGGCTGCTGAGCACTTTGAGGTTGATGATCTTGATGAGGTGTTTCCGCCAGAGGGATATCAATTAATGCATACTGAACTCTTTCCTGAGGGGATCGTACATGTTGAAAACGCACAAGTCCCAACAGAGTTACTCGGTGAACGTGTCCAGATTGGGACATTCCCGTGGCGATTCCGCGGTGGCGAGTCTAGCGTCTCCCGGTGTGTCGCATTCAAATAACTGTCTCCGCTGCTCTGTTGAATAGCGGTGCTGACCGAGGGTGAGGGGGAGGGGGTCGGAATTTGAGTCGGCTTGCTGGCGGTCGTTGTGAGTGGTCTCAAGATTGGTATCATATCACCGTGGCTCAGAAACACGGCAGTCTCCGCCGCATTTAACCACGGCTAAGATACAGTCAGGGTTCACTATTGGATAATATGATCAACGTTTCGACTCGAAGTCCCACAGCTGTCTCATAAAGAAACGTACTCCTCAGTTATTTACAGATGGAGTCAGAGAGAAATTCCTGCGGGAGTGCACCCCGACAGTCGACGATATAAACCACCGCTCGATGGCACGACTGGATATCCCACGCGAAACAGACAGTCGGTAGCTACATTCACCGAGATATCTTACGTATAACGAAACAGGTCTTTCCCCACCACTGCGCCCATGCGGAATCAACAACAGGTGTGTGATAATCTCGATTCGCATGAGTTCGCCGCCTTGAGGTGGAATGTCGGACAGTGAACACGTAGTCGGAGTGAGGGCAAAATCGCTCGATTCCAGGACGCGACGGTGTCTGCAAGGCGCGTTCGCCAGACTCCGTCTGGTGGGCTGTCAGACGCAGTCTGATAACGTCGTTGAAGCAGGAACTTCCTTCCGTAAGGAGCGAAGCCCCTTGCCTCAAGGAAGTCGCCCTCGGCGACTGAGTAAACAGGGGTAGTTCACACGGAATAAGTGTGGGTTCAGAAAGAAGCAGTGCTCAGAGTGCCACCGACTGTTAAGCAGTCGAGATGGGGGTGGTGGCTGCGACCGCTCGCAGGTACTCGGAATCGACAGTCACTCAACGGTCACGCTTGCTGACGGTTCCTGACGCCCGCTGACACTCCGACGGTATAAATAACATCTAACTGCCAGACACAATCTGAGGAGACGAGCTGCCTCAGCAGGTGAGACTATCACGAAAGCCCATGATATAACTGCTATATCCTTCGATAAGGGATAATTTAACATTATCTGCTACGATATGGGCTGATATGTGATAACATCTTACATTGTAACAATGGTACTTTTGTTATTGTTTTTGCACTATCGAAATAAACTATGGCGTGTTGAAAACATCTCTTAGAGTTGATTCAGTCACGAATATCTTAAATCGAGTTCGACGGCTTTTGCCACCTCACGTAGTTCAGTCGGAAATTGCTCATAGAATCGCTGATCATTGACCCGACTCGTTGGACCGGCAATACTCACCGACCCTAAGACAGTTTCTTCGGAATCGGTTAGTGGAATAGCAACGCTTCGCAGACCAGGCAATCGCTCTTGATCATCATATGCAACACCCTGAGTATGTATCTCATCAAGTTCTTCATACAACGTCTCACGATCAGTAATAGTGCTCTCTGTAAGATCTGGAAGCCCTCTTGTTTCAATAATATCATCAACCTCATCTCGTGGGAGTGAGGCGAGAATCGCCTTGCCCAATGCAGCTCCGTGAAGAAAGATTTGCTGACCAATGTAACTGTCAATATGTACGGCCTGTCTTCCCTCAGCGCGATGAAGGAAGATCCCACGACCGTGCTCCTCAATTAATAATGCTGACATCTCACCAGTCTCATCCGCCAATCGGTCTACCTTCTGTCGGGCAATATCATGGATTTGGTGATGTGAGCGCGCTTCTGCCCCAAGGTTAAGAAATCGACAACTGAGACGGTAGGTCCCATTGTTATTGATGAGATACCCCGTTTGTTCTAATGTATTAAGATGATTAAATACAGTCGACTGTGGAAGATCCACCTGCTCGGCAAGTTCTGAAACGCCAGCGCTACCGCATTCTTGAAGCATCTCGACTATTGTGAACATTGTCTGAATTGCGTTCACCGGTACATCTGACATAACCCTTCGTTAAATCGACGGGATAAAAATATTTCTACGACGTGAGGAAACAATCGGACAGTATATACGAGTCACATCTCCTGATCAGCGACAGAGAGGTTGGTCTTCATGCCCGTCGTATTGAAAATTACATTCATGATTGTGCACGGGATGCACTCACCCTGCGGAAATCTGTCTTACATTACTCTCCTCGGTTCTATCTTAGTTGATTGGGACACCATCAGGATGTCGTGGGAGATAGTTGCGACCACCCTTTGTGACCTGAAGTTCTCCTTCTTTGACGACGATCTCACCGTCAACAATCGTGTGAGTCGGCAGCCCAGTCAGTTCCTGTCCGTGGAAACTCGAATACCGAGGTTCCATTGTATGATAAAAATCATCAGTCACAGTAGCTGATTTTTCTAAATCAACAATAACCATGTCGGCGTCTGCTCCTTCGAGTAAAGCGCCTTTCCGCGGGTAGAGCCCCCATCGGCGGGCGTTGTTCTCTGCACACACTTCGACGAGCCGTTCCATGCTGATGTTATTTTTATTCACCCCCTCACTCATCATTACCGGGAGGAAGTACTCTATTCCATTATTATCGCCTGGGATTGCCTCCCAGATATCTCCAAATTTCCCTTCATCTTTTTCTTTAAATGACTTTTTGTGTGGACAATGATCGGTCCCGGCATAATCAATGACCCCATCGCGTAATCCATGCCAGAGTTTCTGCCGGCTCTGTTCGCCGCGGAGTGGTGGTGAAATTTTTCCCCAGACTCCAAGTTTTTCTTCATCCTTTGTGTGTGCGAGAAATGCCGGAAGCGTCTCCGTGCTGATGTCTACACCCTGGTTTTGATATCGTCGGCAAATATCGACCCCTTCACCTGTGCTCATATGAACAATATACGCGGTGGAATCGGTATAGTCTGTTAGTTTGGCGATATTCTCTATTTGCATTGCCTCACAAATATTCGGCGCAGACTCAGACCATGCTTCAAGATCATTACGACCTTGCTCTTTGAGTTCTTGCCGACGTTCATGTGCAAGATCTTCATTTTCAGCATGGAACATGACCACCCCACCCTCAATATCTGAAACTGTATCAAGAAGACGGTATACCCGTCCTGAATCAGAGTGTTCAATCCCGAGTTCGGGAGATGCATGTTTATACCAGTTATAAAAGATTTTGAATGACCGAATTCCGTGGTCTGCGAGTGCCTCCACCTCCGCGAAGTGTGGTTCTTTATGGATAATCGCGTGATATGCAAAGTCGATGTATGAGTGTTCCTCACCAGCCTCAATGAAAAAGTCCATATCGGGGACGTACGGCTTCGGCTGAAGTAAGAAGTTAACAACAGTTGTTACACCACCATGAACTGCTCCCCTTGTTTCGGTTTCAAAATCATGTTTAAGCCCTTCATGATATTCGTATTCGTATCGTGACAGTCCCCAATGAACATGTGGGTCGATAAATCCAGGAATAAGATAATTTCCATCCGCGTCAATTGTCTGTTTAGCCTCGGGGAGGTTCGAGAGGGAACCAACCGAGATGATCGATCCATCTTTCACAGCAACTCCACCGATGACTGTGTCGGTCGGTGTTACGACTTTTGCGTTAACGACACTCAGATCTGCAATCGTCATTATCCATCTCTCGATTCGGTCCGAGTAACTTAATACTACCGTGCGATTGCAATCATCGGACCTGATGTAATTCGGTTGTCTCAGCTAACTGTTTATAACACAGCTTCGGCGACGCCGGGTGAACCGTTATTGGCTTTTGATAGTTCTGCAGTTGAATGACCAATGCTTGTCGATGGGTGTACGTTCGATAAAGACTCCCAAGACCGACTAAAGCGAAACAAAGCCCAATGAGTGGATTCCGCGTCAGCATGACATATCCTCCAACGCCCACAAGTAGGAGACTCATGACTGCGATATCCCACTGGAGTGTCCGAAGCCCAATCTCAGCAATATCCTCTTTGTTTACTTTTTTCAATTCGTCATCATTAATGAATATCGCATCGTCAGAGTAACCAACCCACCCAGAAGACCGCAGAGGCATCTCCGTAATTGCTGTGTCGTCGACATTGGGTTCTAACGTATCATTCTGTTGATTCGTTTCTTTTTCGTAGCTGTTCGTACTCATGATTTTGACCTACAGCACAGACACTTACCATTTCATTTTGAATACCTGATACGGGTATCAATCAGTCATCAGCAATCTCTCGATCTGTCGTGTCACCGCTTGAAAGCAGACGTTCATATGATGGCTGGAATGCGTCGTCATCCTCGGTGATCTCTCCCCAAGCGGTAAGACCACGCTCTTCATCAGTACCGGGAATTGTATTATCAAGAATGAACGCCGCGATACCGCCAACGGCAATTTGGGTTCCAAGAATGATACTTAGCGTTTGGGCAACTTCCGGAATTCCAAGAACTGCTCCTAATACCGGCACATTTGCGAGACCAGCTTCCAAGGCGCCGGATTCTAACCCATTCATATATCGTGGGATCGAGAGACCAGCAAACAACCCGAAGCCGACGACGAATATATTCCGGTTTTGATTCATATCGACGTGTTGAAGCTGTGAGAGTCCAACGCCGACAATCTGTGCAAACATCGCTAAAAAGAGTCCACCAACAATAGCGCTCGGAATGGTAGTGACGAAAGCACCAAAGTATCCGATGTATCCGACCAAAATCATGACAACAGCACCAATCTGGACGACATATCGAGAGGCGACACCAGTAATCCCAATCGCACCGACATTCTCGGTATATGATGTAGAGCCGTTGCCCGTTCCCATGATTCCCGCAAACACGTTCCCCAATCCTTCCATGCCGAGACCATGATTCACTCGCCGAGAGTTGGGTGCACCCTCACCAGCCATCCGGGCAACAGAATGATAATCCCCAAAGCTTTCAATCGCCGAGGCAAGCATCCCTGCAATCATTCCCGCCGCGAACGAGGTAGTAAAAAGCGGTGTACCCCACTGGAAGGGAGTGATTGCACGCACCGGTGGTGCGCTCGCAATGGAACCGAAACTCACAATATTCACAACTCCCGTGACCGAAAGAACAACCGCGATCAAGTAGGCGAGTCCAAGTCCCAATAACACCGGAAAGAGATTGAATACCCAGGAGTAACGATCAATATACTGTGAGAATAGCACGATAAGGGTGAGTGTCAATCCGGCGAGATACCAATTTTGTGAAGCACTTGTGATTTGTGGAACGCCGATAAGCGCTAATCCAATAAGTGCAATGACCACTGCAATGACAGAGGGTCCAATGTATCGTTTGAGTCGCCCAAAAATGCCAAGATAGCCAATGAGCACCTCTAGTGCGCCAGCAACAATAATAGCCCCCTGGAGTTCTCGCATCATTACTGTCGGTGCAGCATTGCTGGAAGCGAGAACGCCAATAATCGCCAGAGCAGGACCAAGCATTGAGAATGTTCCACCTTGAACAATCGGATATTTATTCCCAATGGTGGTCTGTGCCAGCGTTGCAACACCAGAAACAACAAAAAATGTCCCGACAAGTTGTGCAGTCTGTGATGCATTGAATCCAAGCGCACCGGCTAAAACCAGCGGGATAGCGATTGTTGAACCAACCATTGTCAGCCAATGTTGTGTCCCAAGCAAAATCGACTGTGGGAGGGGTGGTTTATCTTCAATACCATACGTCACCATTCCGCCATCGGTCTCAGCGTTATTACTTTTATTTTCTTCAGACATGATCGTATCGGAACAAATTTATGTGATAGTCACACACACTCGTGCGTTCCCGATGTCAACAGATTAGTAAACAGGGATAAAAATCTGGTGGCGAAATATGCTCGCTTATCGAGATGAACAGTAGTGAACCGCCTCGGGGTCACATCACATCAAAGCCCCGAGGCACTCGGCCTGCTCCGCCTGTAGATATCCAGACGAATGAGTGTCGATGATATCGACTCATCGTCACATAAAAGTAGTGAACTGATAGAAAAACAGACTCACACTGAGAGAATCCAATACGATGGTCGATATATCATATTTAATATAAATTGTCTAATATTAGATAGTGAGTGAGCACTCCCGAGTAGTTAATTTATTTAGATTCTGGACGCTTCGGTAGATGGATTACTCGCAGAGTTACTCGAATCAGATAATACCCTCAATTGCGTAACTTATTTGTTGGTTATACCGCTTGCTCAGCACATGGCTTCACAGTCGGGATATGATGTACATGCAGAATTGGATGTTCGTATTGAAACAAGAGACGGAACAGAACTCGCAACAGATATTTATCGCCCTGCAGATCCACAGACGGGTGACCCAGTCGATGATCCAAAACCGGTGTTACTTGATCGAACACCATATGACCGCACCGGTGGTCGCCTTCGTCATGGTGAATGGTACGCCTCCCGGGGATATGTGGTCGCGATTCAAGATGTCCGGGGTCGATTCGATAGCGACGGTGACTTTTACATTCATGCTAGTGAGGCCAAGGATGGGGCTGATACTGTTGATTGGCTCTCCCAGCGTGAGTACTGCGACGGTCAGGTAGCGACACTTGGAACATCATATGGAGCATGGGTTCAGAATGCACTTGCCACACAGGATCCAGATAATCTCGCGGGCATGTTCGTAAACATGGGCGCAGCAAACGGCCGAAAAAAGACATTTCGTCATAACGGAGCATTCGAGTTGCGGTGGCTTTGTTGGGCACTCACGCTTGGAAGTGGATTCGCTCATGAATCGCTTGCTGACCCTGAGATACAACAACAGTTTGCAGATGTGGATGTTCGTGAAATTCTGACAGACAGTCCAATCGAACGTGGTGAGTCTCCGCTTGCGACACTTCCAAGCTATGAGCAGTGGACGTTCGATATCATGGAAACCGGAAATGCAAGCGCCGAGCTCTGGCAGAATCCTGGTCTCAATTTTGAACGTCACTATGATAACTCAGCAGATGTCCCGACAGTGTACGCCGGTGGGTGGTATGATTCATATACCGGCGCGACCTGTGATAATTTCGTTGGACTCGGGGATCGAAAGGATGCCGATCATTATCTCCTTATGGGACCATGGACGCATCTAGCACGACTGCCAGGAGGGCATGATCATAGCGAGGCTCTGTTGTTTCCACCATTGTCATGGGAGCATCCGACGGCTGGAGATCTCGCGTTTGGTGATGCAGCCGCTCGGAAGTACCGCGAAACGCGACTACGCTTCTTTGATCAGTATCTTGGGGATGGGGATGGGTGGGAAGACCAACCACGTGTCGAGTACTTCCTCATGGGAACCGGCAATGGTCATCGCACCGATGATGGATTACTCTTTCACGGTGGTGAGTGGCGGGATGCTGACAGGTGGCCTCCTGAGGGGACTGAGATGACTCGATATTATATCCATAATGATGGGACATTATCGACCACGAAGCCAGAAGCCGACGTGTCCGCAACAACATTCAATTTTGATCCCACAGATCCTGTGCCGACGATCGGCGGGAACACATCCTCATATCTCACATATGAACCGCGAGACGAATCTGTTCGAGCACACCCTCTTGGCGACCGGAATATCATTGATTTCGCAGGTCGAGGGGGATATGACCAACGGACAGATCAAGATACCTTCGGTGCCACTCCACCGTATGGTCCACTCGCTGACCGTGACGATGTGCTTACGTTCCGAACACCGCCGCTTGAGCAGCCAGTAGATATCGCTGGGCCAATTCGTGTTCGTATCTATGGAGAAACTGACGGTCAAGACACCGACTTCACCGCGAAGCTCATTGACGAGTATCCAGCAAGTGAAACACACCCTGATGGATATGCGCTCAATATATCAGATTCTATCTGCCGAGGTCGATATCGTGGATATCGACAAGAGCCGGATTTACTTGACCCCGGTGTCATCTATGAGTTTTATATGGAGCCATATGATACCGCTAATCGATTTAAGCAGGATCACCGAATCCGAGTTGATATCTCCTCATCAAATTGGCCGCGATTCGATGTGAATCAAAACACTGGTGGCAGATTGTATGGTGACACCAACTCGCGGGTTGCTGAGAATACTGTCCACCACAGCAGTGAGCATGCAACTCATATCGAACTTCCTGTGCGGTCGACAGGGAACTGAACTGAACTGAACCAGATCGCACTGTACTGTTTCACCGTCAGCCCAGAGTTCCGTAATTTTTTATCTCTCATCAGACATTCCATATGGGTACCGAAAAACAATTGTGAACTCACCTCACCACAACTCAAGCCCTATGGCAGTCGCTTGACAGCCTGTACAGATTCTCAAGGCGACTGCCTCGGGGATTTGATACTGATATGACCCCGAGGCAGGTTCACAGATATCGTTCGATTCGTCTTGTAGCTGAGCGTATATGATTGTGATACTGTCTGATTCCAAAGCCCATATCCAATGTTGTTCAGCAGCCACATGTCCTGACTGCGTGAGTAATCCACACATCATACTCGTTTCTGAGACGGTTATTGTGAGTCGTCATCGATAAAAATGATCAATTAGATATAATTGTCATCAAATTCGGTGACTTAACATATTTTGTGGTGCGAATTAGTAGTATAACCACCGAAGACACATCTAAACTGGTGCAATTATATATAAATCTCATGTATTTTGGTCAGCGGTGTCTCAATTCATATTATCGAATCAGATTCGTCATTATTACGCATCACCTGGGATCCGCTTGCAGGTTAGACTGACACTACCCGCGATTATTGTGTTCCTTGAGCAAGGAGGTATCACTTGCATCCTCCTCAATTGATCAACCCTGTCATTGTATTTATCAGAGACAGTAACTATCTATGGTGATTGCAGAATCATAATAAACAGTCCACCATACCGGGTTGTCTAATTGTCTCACAGGAGTAATAATCCGGAGAGAGCATCGTCACATGACCATCCAGTATGTTATAAGAGCGCGGTACATTAATGCTATCGCGATAATGGATTACGAAGAAATGGTTTCAGAGGTCAGTGATGATGGAACGTTCGGGTGGATTCTCGACCACTACCCAGAGTGTATTATGATCACAGCTGGTCCTGCACATGAAAAACCAGAAGAGGAGATTCTATTTGTAAACAAATACTTCGAGCAGATGACTGGATATTCAAAACAGGAGGCTCTCGGGGAGACTCCAAAGATGTTACAGGGTGAGGAAACCAGCGAGCACGTGATTGACAAGCTGACACAAAGTCTCTCTGAGGAGGGGCACTTTATCGGCGAAACAACGAATTATCGAAAAAGCGGTGAAGCATACAAAGTTCGGTGGTCAGTTGATGCACTCAAGCCGACCGAAGATGCAGGTGTCACACACTGGATTTCCATCCAGCGTGATATGAGCGATGACCCGCTGACAAACGGATTTCTCTAAATTGGTGCGGGGCAGCGGTAAGAGGATGTCACCGACAGAAGTGGTGGTAGTGGCGTGTTTTATCCATTCGAGATGAGTGTCTGATCAAGTTCGAGTTCGAGTTGAATACTAGATTTCGCTGACTCAGATGCGCGTACGAAGACAGTCCATGGTTGTGAGCCGTGTCAAGAAGTGCTCAGCACGGCACAACAAGAAATATCCGTTTGGTATCCACCGAATTTTAATTGAAGCGAGACTGTTATTTGAACGATGTCGACTGTATATATTACAGCCCCAAGGGAGACTGCAAGTGAGCTAGCCAAATTTCTCGTTGAGGAGCGATTAGCCGCATGCGTGAATATTATGAATTGCAACTCCACGTATCGATGGGAAGGTGAAATGTATGAAGATGATGAGGAGGCTGTTTTATTCGCCAAAACAACCGCAGAACGGTACCCAGAATTGGAAAAACAGCTCGCTGAAAAGCACACAAATGATGTGCCCTGTATTGAGCGGTTTGATGAGGCTGATATTATCGACTCATTCGCTAACTGGGTACAGAGCGAGATGGAATGACTCCGAAAGGAATACGAACGCGAGCATGGTGATGTCGATGCCCTCAGATAATTTTACCCTCTCAGTATTAAATCTAAACCGCAATTCGAACAAGCGGTAAGCACACATTTCATATTTCGGATTACCGATTGTGCACTGAGTTCCACACTATCATGCGTCATATCACAGGTATGATGCTCGGTGCCTATCTCTGATATTCCTCGGCGACTAAACTCGTGGAGTCCTGCCAGTATATCAACATAAACACGAATGTGAAGAGGATGTCATCGAAGACTTCACACACCCGAGCTGGAGTCGCTGAGTGCAGTCAACGTAGACCTCAATTGCAGCTATTCAGAAGAGCTATCAGAAACAGACGTGAGCACTTGCTATGGTTAATCAATTTGCTTTCGTTCTCTTCTGGCTCCCAATCGTTTTCGCCGTCCTCGTTGGAGCGTCCTATCTCGGGACAAAACTCGCCCTTCGATCGTATTTCGAGAACGAAAATCCTCCTTCTGCATTCATCGGCATTGATGATAAAAGCGGGAAACAATAACCACGCAGACTTTCACGGTTGACTCGGCTGTGAGATCGTGAAATATACACCGTGACAACTCTTCTCTGACACCCTAATATGAATATAAACATGAACATCAACGTCAACGTCAAGCATTTCAAGATCTATATAAACGATATGTCCGAAAATCGTACCGTCGAAGACGTGCCGGAAAGCGATGAAGCGTGGCGTGAAGTTCTCGATGAAGACGAATATCATATTCTACGCGAAGAAGGGACAGAGCGTGCAGGCACATCAGATCTACTGAAGGTGACCGAAGACGGCGTATTCCGATGTGCAGGTTGTCAATCGGAGTTATTCCAGTCAGACGAGAAGTTTGAGTCTGGGACCGGATGGCCGAGTTTCTGGGCTCCTGCCGACACGGATGCCGTTGAGACACGAGTTGACCGTAGTCATGGAAGAGTTCGAACCGAGGTCATCTGTAGTACATGTGAGGGTCACCTGGGTCATGTCTTCGATGATGGACCAGAGCCAACAGGAAAACGCTACTGTATCAATGGGAAAGCGCTCAATTTCGACGAAGAGTGAGTAGTGATGCTTGATTGAAATTAACCCTTATGACAATTTGTGACACTCACACCAACGCTTATTAAGGAGTATGACCGTACCGCGCTGGGTCGCGACAAGACTGAGACTGCAACCTTCGGACTGGGATGTTTCTGGGGACCGGAGGCGCAATTCGGCGCCGTTGAGGGCGTTATCCGGACACGAGTCGGCTACGCTGGTGGGAGGAAGTCTGATCCAACGTATCACGATCTTGGAGATCATACTGAGGTTTTCCAGGTTGAGTATAATCCTACAGTCCTCTCATATCAGGAACTGTTGAGCCGAGCTTTTGAGAATCATCGACCAAATTATCAGACAAGCAAAACACAGTATCAAAATATTATTTTACCGGCGACATCAGAACAGCAAGAAACGCTCAGTGTCTTCCTCTCAGAGCGAGGGTTTGTTGCTGACGCGATTGGCACCCGCATTGAACGTCTCTTGCGGTTCTATCCTGCCGAGGATTATCATCAAAAACACAGCCTCCGTACCGACCCAACACTATCGGATGTATTCGACGAGATTGGGTATGATGATGAAACATTGCGAGAATCACCTGCCGCTGCGAAACTCAATGGATATGCGGACGGGCACGCTATCCCCGAGGATGACCACCTCCAGACAGCTCTTAGCCGAACGGTTTGAGACAAAGAAGGTCTCAACCGAGTCCCCGGATAGATACGAGGTCACGAACTTATCAGACGGAAGGAAGTATTATTCCGAAAAGATAGCTATCGAATATTCTTTTTGATCTGCAATGTTCAATGCAACATATACCTCGTGCATTTATACTACGATATGAGATAATCAATATTGTTGAGCAGGGCTATGGCTCGGCTGACCCAATCGGAGGTGATGAAGATCAGCGTAGCAGAACAGTCGGTGGCACTCTAAACAGCGTTTCTTTTTGAACCCACACGCGGACTCAGCGCAGGTGGAACGCCTATGTGGTGCTCTGATTCAACTTCAAATACCGACACTCACAGTCCCAACAACTGATATAATGACCTCAGCTGAACAGACACCGCTTACACTCTCGGAGATTATCAATTCCCAATCAAAACACGCGGTGTGATATGATAATGCGCGACTCACGCCCATGATTTATACTGAATTCCCAGACAGCCGTCATTCATATCTGTAAAACGATACATAAATGACCGCTCACCACGAATTAAAAATTATGAGCATGGTCAAGTCTGTGAGTCAATTCCCTCCGCTTATTCCTCAATTCATGACACGAGGCACTACGCTTGTATATCCACCGTCCAGATCGACTGAGAACAGAAGATAGGATTCGAATATATGTCATCAGACACTGACTCTGTCCTCTCCAAATTCACTGATTTGGACTCACTGCCTGGCTCCGCTGCCGGTCCAGACCCGTCACCACTCTCGTTAGCCCTGCGGATTGGCGTCATCGTTATTGCAGCTGTGGT
>KB659958.1_pt46 | contig 110090 bp, 110 predicted proteins | sample 558768 | NCBI scaffold set KB644980.1 | reverse complement strand
CAAGAGTAATCGAAACTAAGGATAGACTGCCTAACCGTTATTTGATAAGTCCGATGTAGTCGTCCCGTGCGGTTATTTGACACGGTAGAAATACGGCATAGTTGACATTTTCTCCGCCCGTCGACGAAGATTTCTCAAAGAGGAATTCACGATTGCGCGGTTCCTCGGTTCTCACGGACGCGGGCGCGGACCGTCGAGGGAAGCCACTCAATTATGACCGAGAGTGTGCCGTCCAGCGCATGGAGCTCTATCAACGGAGCCTGAGCCTTCTCACTCGGACACGCCGAGCGGGTCACTGAGACGACTACGAAGACGAAGATGAATACGACTGCGATTCGTCCCTCCACGGTCGGATATTCACCCTCCTGAGTACCGTCAGTCGCAGTCGCAGTCGAGTCAGTCGAGTCAGTCGCGTAGTAGTCGTAGAGTCGTGGAGTCGTGACGGACGGACTGGGATCGTCTTGCGGATTTGTCACCACGAAGCGAGACACGACGCGACACGCCGAAGTCGGGATGTCGTCGCAGACGACAGTCGCCATCAAGGGAACTCGGATGAATTATTATCTAAGAGGAACGAATGAATTCCTGTCGGATTCATCCCCGTCACAAAGGACGGGAACTCGGGCTTTCTCCTTGATTTCAGTAATAGTGTCATAATTACCCACTCCTTTAGCAATACTGCTGTGATATGAGTTGTATGTACCTATTTCGCCATTACAGCGGCTCAACAAGGTCGTCAAGCGCAGCCCGGGGATCGTCTGCTTTGGCAACCCCAGACGCAAGGAGAATACCACTTGCACCAAGATCACCGGCAGCGGCGACATCATCGCCAGAGGAGACCCCGGCTCCACAGTATACATTGACTGTCGTATCGATAGCAGCTGCCGACTCAACAGCATCAGAAACAATATCTGGATCTGCGGTCGCAACAGACACATCTCCACCAATAAGTGCTGGTGGTTCAACAGCAACACTGTCCGGGCTAAGTGCTGTCGCCGCCCCAATCTGTGCTGGGTTATTTGCACACACACAAGTATCGAGTTCAGCACGCGATGCTGCATTGACAGCTTTATCGATATCAGCGAGTCTAAGTCGTCGTTCAGAGTGATTGATTAGCGTTCCAGTCGCTCCTGCGTCGGCAACAGCTTCCGCGAGTGTGCTACCAGTATGGCTCCCGTGGTCGGTCGGACTAACATGCTGTGCCCATGTCTCGATACCAGTATCCGCAACGCGTGTAATATCAGCTGTCTGTGGAGATACTGCAATACGAACACCAGACTCATCGGCGACATCTCGGGCTACATTCGCGATTTTGAGTGGATCACATGGATACGCTTTGAGATTGATTAAAATGAACACAATACCGACTCGACAGCGGAAGATAAAATAGATTCATATCTGAGTGAGATATTTGATCAGGTCGTTGATATGGTTGGAGATCAAATCGAGCCCTCTATACGAGAAAATAAAATAGGGAGCAAAGCGGCTTCACGAGTTAAAATTGAGGTTAAATAGTAAGTGGGTGTCGATGACTCAAAAACTCAGTATATGATTACTGATTTGATAGAATCTGACATGACGTTCATGTGATATCAGTCTTTTCGCTTGACGACATCACCAAGGGTTGTGGTTGTAGAGGAGCCACCTGACCACTCATCGTCGTCGGTATCTGTCCCTTCGACGAGTGAAATATCAAGACGCCGTTCAATTTTCTCCCGAACGTCATCAGATGGAAGAATATCACTTCGTTCAATTTTCCGGATGAGACTTGCTTTTTCATTTAAAGAGTCAGCAAGGTCTTCCTGACTGAGATTTCGCGACTCCCGAGCCTGTCGTATCCGGTCATCGTAGTCAGCGGCAATCTCGTCCATATTGTCAAACATATCACGACGGCGTGAAGATCCGCCGCTTGTTGAGGTCGAAGATGAGGTCGTGTTCCCAGTCGAATCTGCTGTCGACTCATCAGAGCCAGAACTTGAGCTTGATGTTGAGTACTTTGTCGAGGCTGATGAACTCGACTCAGTGCGGACCTCGGTTCCGAACCCCTTACAATCACCACAGAGTTCGAGTTCGGCCCCTTCGACTTTCACTGTCGTTAGTGACGATTGATCACTGCCACACATCTCGCACTGAGGCATGTTCAAATTCTAATCAAGGGAAGGATATAAACGATACGCCAGCACTGTCTCAACAAAGTCTAGAGGTCACTCCATGCACCCCAAAATCGTTGAATAGCTGTCAAATGACCAACGATTGCGAAAAAAAGCAGTAGCCAGCCAATAACACTGAGACCAAGATATCGTGTTGGTACGGTTGGAAGCGTTGTCATAGCGGCAAGCACACCCGTAACTCCGATTAGTGCAAGGCGATCCGCTCGTCCAACAAGTCCTCCATACTCGCGACCTAATCCGACGGCTTGAATTTGTGTTCCAAGATATGACGTCATTAAAACGCCGGTGACCGCCGCAAACCCAAGTGCGTAATCATTAGATCCAGCAGCAAGTCCAATAATCATGGCAATGTCAGCATACCGGTCAAGCACGTGGTCAAGAAGGTCACCACCCTCAGAGGAGACCCCACGTTCTCGTGCCAGCGCTCCGTCGACTAGATCAAGCCACCCATTCCAGAAAACACAGACTGCACCGAGTATATATGTATATCTACTTGCGACTCCGAATGCTCCGCCGGCACCAACGGCAAAGCCAAATGCAACGACACTGACACCGTTGGGTGATACCCCGAGACGATCGGCAGCGTCAATAAACGGGTCCAGGAGTTTGTCTGCAACGGCACGATATTGGTCAAGTGTCATAGAGGAATCACGAGTGTTAATTACGTTTTACCGCACCTGATTGCTATCTATGGTATTATAATGCCGCGGTGTAATCGATAACACCAACGCGTGGTGATCGATTCCCATCATGAATAGCCATTATTTCGTCGGCGATCTCATCAGGTGATCGATCGGTTGTATCTATTTCCCAGACGTGCTCTTTTCCATGATGATGGATAGCTTCTGAAAGAAGGATATCAAGTGCTTCGCTTTCGACATTCTCTTTTATTGATGATGCTGACTCATTGGATTCTTGAAGACGACGTTCAAGTTCTTCAGGATGACATCGGAGGACAACAACACCATCAACATCAAAGTAATGAGCTAGGTGTGATTCAATGATACCATTCCAATCACCAAGCCACGTACTGACTGATTCAAGATCAACGACAAGTGAGTCACGCTCTTCATCGCGCGTTGTGGTAAGTTCCGTCTCATTTTCATGAATGATCTTATTTAGATGTGTGACTGGTATATTGACGTGTTCGGTAACGGTTGTTTTACCAGTACCAGGCGTTCCGGTAACCGCAAGGCGTGATTGTGTCACGGTCGTCCAACCTCCGTCTCAACACCCGACTCAGCAGCCGTTGTTGTTTCAACATCTGCAATGACCTCTGAAAGGACATCAACAGCTGCTTTGGTCTGCTCGCGTGTTCCGGATGAAACCCGAACACATTCTGGGAGTCCAAAACTCGTTGTGTCACGAATAATAACACCTTCTTGTTTTGCAGCCTCGGCAACGGCAGCTCCATCGCCAACTTCACATAAGACAAAATTGCCACCAGACGGCCATGTTCGAACATCAAGTTCTTTCCGATAGTACTCACGCGACCAACGGGCAGTCTCAATCGAGTGCTCAACGTGTGATTGGTCGTCAATCGCAGCCAGTGCGGCCTGACAGCCGGTTTTGTTCGCAGCAAATGGTGTATTTATCCGCGCGTATGCATCCGCCCATGACTCAGGGACTGCGGCATAACCAATTCGTAATCCAGCAAGCCCATATGCTTTTGAAAATGTCCGAAGAACAGCAATATTATCATGTTCTTCAATGAGCTCAATCGCTGATGGGTTATCACTGTACTCTCCATATGCTTCATCAATAACAACGAGCGTGTGATCGTTTACCCCCTCAGCTAACGTCGTGATCTCTGAAATTGGTAGTTCCGATCCAGATGGATTATGTGGTGTTGTAACGTAAAGTAGCCGCTCATCATTGTACTGTGCAAGAATATCGCTAGCGCGTTGTTGGAAATCTTGAGCCTTTGAGATTGGATATGTGTTAATATTGCCATGATGATATCGTGCGGACATCGGATAATATGAAAAGCCTGGCTCGGAGATAAGCATCGTATCATCAGGTGTAAGGAATGCCCGCGAAAGGTAATCAATCGCCCCATCAGCCCCAGGGCTTACCCAGATTTGCTCGGGAGAAAGTCCCCAATGGTCTGCAACCCGTGCTGTAAGGTCGGTGTGTGAACTTTTTGGGTATGTATTAACAGTCTCTGCGGTGTCGGTAATTGCATCAACAGCGGCTGGACTTGGTCCGTGTGGATTTTCATTTGAGGAGAGTTTAATCAACGAATCAGGATCAACGTCGAGCTCACGAGCCACCTCTTTTGTCCCCCGACCAGGGACATATGGCTCATGCATGGAGAGATCTCTCGGTTGCATATCTAACTTCTGTTGCCCACTGGACTTTATCCTAGCGCTTGAGCATGTCCGAACGTCCGGGTATCTTCACTCTCTTATCATATACCACACTACACCGCACTATACTACTCAACAATTTTCTGTTGATACAGACGGTTATTAGTTCAGTATATCCAGAATAATCATGTAATCATAATATAACCGCCTCATCTTGGAGTGTTGGTGAAAACATCATGGAGATGTTATAATGTAGCAAAAATGGCATCAGCTGCCCGTAAGGATAACGCTGCAATGGTCAACGTTGGATTCATTGCACCGCCTGTCGGGAAGACTGAGGAGCCAATAATCCAGAGATTTGATAATTCATGACTACGGCAGTCGGCATCAACAACACTCTTGTTTGGATTCGTGCCCATCCGTGTTGTCCCCATTTGATGATACGCTGGTCCCGTTGCGTCTGGTCCAACAGTCCATTCGATTGATGCCCCGAGTGTTTCAAGAATTCGTCGTTGAATATCATTTGCTCGACGGATTGCACGGCTGGTTCGGTCGTCGATTGACCACTCAATGTGTGGAACAGGATTGCCGTGCTCATCGGTCTCTGAGTCGTTCAGTGTAATCCGATTCGATGCGTGAGGTAACTGCTCAATGAGGCCACCAACAGCAATGTGATTTCCGTATGACGTCTGCAACTGTTCAAGTAGTTCATCGCCCCATGTATCGGCTGTAAGCGCTTCGTTGACGGGCGACGGACCTGCATAGTTGAGAAATTCAAGTTTGACTCCCTCAACAGGGGATGTATCATCATAGAACTGATGACACTCGCTTGTATTGAACCCGACGTGATTCTGCCGTGTCGGTTGGTCAAGCCGACCACCAACTCCAGCGAAGAGATGATCGGTGAAGAATCGACCAACGGCACCGGATGTGTTGGCAAGTCCGTCTGGATACTGCTTCGATTGTGATAATAATAATAATCGCGCGTTCTCAACGCCACCACAGGCAAGGACGAATCGCTGTGCAGACTGATGATATTCAGTTCCATCAGGAGTCAGATACACTGCGTGATTGATGATCTCACCTGCATCATCATGGACAAGTTCTTGAACAGGAGCCCGATCAATGACACGAGCGCCAGCTGCTCGTGCCTTTTGAACATGGGACTCAGCAGTATATTTAGCGCCTGACGGACAGACAGGTTTGCACGTTCCATATCCTTGACATGCTGCTCGTCCATCATACCGTTCTGAATTCCGGGCATTTGGTACTGAGTGCATGTCGATACCAAGTGTTTCACAAGCTGGGGCAAAGATGGAATCCGAGTGAGAGGGTGGAAACGGTGGAAGCGGATATGAGGTCTCACGTGGCGGTGCATATGGATTATCGATTGCACCGGCAACACCGAGTGCTGACTCCGCAGCCTGATAATATGAGCGAAGATCGGCGTAATCAATCGGCCAATCCACCCCGACGTCGTATCGAGTATTCATCTCAAAATCACGTTCATGAAGTCGCATAACCATACCCTGCCAGTGAAGTGTTGACCCCCCAACACCTTTTACACGTGCTGCATTCAACGGATAACCACGTCCCGTTGTTGTGTACGCATCACGTTGACCACCCATCTCCCACGGATCACTCATTCCTGGTCGAATGTGTTGTTCTTGCTGAGTGAGACGATCCGCATCGGAGAACTCTGGACCTGCCTCCAGAATTACAACGTCTAGATCTTGCTTTGCAAGTTGATACCCAATGAGTGCACCCGCTGGTCCTGCACCGACGACACAGATATCGGCTTGTTGTGTTGGTGTCCGGTCTTGTTCATCAGTTGCAACGTCACTGGTATTATTAGTACCCAGTGTCGCCGACATGTTTGGTGGGTCACTCATCTGATTATTGAGTTGAATCAGTTGTCATATCAGCACGTTGATAGCTTTTAGTACCACCAGGATGTCCTGCTGGATTCTCAATACCAACAAGACGTCCTCCTGTCGGCGTCGTGTAGAGTGCATACAGGAGGTCATCAATGAGATAATATCGAATTTGCTCAGAGATTGTTCCATCACTGACTGGGTCCGCCGTATTGACGCCAAGATTGGTAAGCAGTTCATCTGCAGTTACTAAATTAACCGCAGCATACGGCGTATCATGCCAGTCGCGGGCAACTGCGTCAAGCTCGGCTGCTGTATCAGCAATGCCCTGGCGATACTCCGGTCGATTAGCTGTTCGTGCTTGAGTGTACCGCGTAACAAACTCATGTCGATTTTCAACAGCGCTTGGATAGATAACAGCTGCAACAGCGTCAAGTAAATCAATAACTGCTTCGCTGAGCCCCTCAGTGGCTGTAGTATCTTGCCTGCGCACCGGCGATACGGTCTTCGATACTAACTCACCGGACGAACCATCGGAATCAGCCATCTCAAACGACATCGCACCAGCTCCAACACTAACACCAGCAGCCGTCAGTGCAGCAATTATATCACGTCGAGTCAGTTCCACGCTGATGGATTAGGCAAGCCTAAACTTAGATATTGTGTCTGAATACGAAGTCGCTCACTCAGGGAATTCGGACATCGTGTGTAAGTGTCCCAATTCCCTCAATCCAAATATCAATATGATCGCCATCAGAGAGCGCTGCAACGCCACTGGTTGTCCCCGTTGAGATAATGTCACCAGGTTCAAGCGTCATATATGTGGTAATTTCTTCGATCAATTCAGGAACGGAGAAGATGAGTTCACTCCGAGTTGAAGACTGTCGTGTTTCACCGTTTACCCGCAACTCAACAGTGGCATCGGCTGGTACCTCATCTGGGGTTGCCAATACCGGACCCATCGGGGCAGCATTATCGAATGCCTTGCCACGGACCCAATTTTGTTCACGATCTTGATCATCACGATTTGAGAGATCATTGAGACAAGTGAAGCCAGCAACGTATTCCATCGCATCAGCAGCAGAAATGTGTCGTGCCTGTGTGTCTATGACGACTGCTAATTCTGCTTCATGATCAATCCGCTCCTTATTCGATGGTAGCGTAACTATGTCGCCGTGTCCCGCAGTAACATTTGGAGGCTTTAGAAACAGCAGTGGTCGATCCGGAATGTTCTTATTCCGTTCTTCAGCGTGATCAGCATAATTTAATCCGACGCAAACAATCTTTGTTGGATTGCTTGGTGGCAAAATACTCACCATGTCAGTTTCATATGTTGTATTACCGAAGGAAACATACTCACCGTGCCAGGTGCCGTTTCGGATGGATCCTGCTGGGTCTTGAAATCTCACTCGATGCATATCAATCTGCTCGTATTGCAGAGGAATGCTTCTTTCCCTTCAGTTTCATTATAATAAGCATACGAAAATCAGGTGAATAAGATATCTTACGATTCATACATGAGACACATCTTTTAGTACCGGTCTGTAAATAATATTAATCGATAACAATGGAACTCACCTGGCATGGTCATTCCACATGGCATATTGACGTTGATGGGACAACGTTTCTGATTGATCCATTCTTTACAAATCCACACACAGAGCATGAGCCTGCAGATATTCCGACGCCGGATTATGTATTGTTAACACATGGACATGCTGATCATATTGGTGATGCCGATGCATTCACTGATACGACTGTTGTTGGGGTCCCAGAGATGACTGGATATATGGAATCAGAAGTTGGATTTAGTGATTCTATCGGCATGAATATCGGGGGGACCGTCGATTGTGGTGACGCATATGTGACGATGCACCGTGCGGACCACACAAACGGGCTAGAAACCGATTATGAATACAGTATCGGTGTTCCAACTGGGTACATTATTAGCGATAGCAAACCAACGCGAACATCAGATGCTGATTCAACGAGCTTCTATCATGCTGGCGACACGGGATTAATGTCGGAGATGAAAGATGTTATTGGTGCATATCTTGAACCGGATGCGGCTGCACTTCCGACAGGTGATCACTTTACCATGGGACCAACACAGGCTGCAATTGCTGCGGAGTGGTTAGATGTTGATCATGTATTCCCGATGCATTATGATACGTTTGGTCCAATTGAAATTGATATTAACGAACTCGTCGATGGGGTCGCCGCAAGCGGCACTGACGCCGCAGTACACGTGCTTGATGGGGATGAGACATTCACTCTTTAATCATTTTTCGATGAAGTAAGCACGAAATTGCCCCGATTAACTGGTTTGAAACATTCAGAATCAACTACGTTCATTAGCTGATCATAGACGAGTTGTGCTGGTAGAGTATGACTCATACTCAGTTGAGGGAATTGGATCATTCGAGTGATTCTAACACCGGTTCAAGCTCACCAAGTGACGGAATAATATGATCGGGATCGATTGAAGAATCCTCAGTATCTGCAGCGTCAGTGACTCCAGTCTCAACGAGCACCGTCTGCATTCCAGCCTTATTACCAAGAGCAATATCAGTGTCAAGTCGGTCACCGACGACGAGAATATTCTCTGGTGGAAGCCCCAGTCGATTAATCGCCATTTTGCGAGCAATTTTACTTGGCTTACCGAGGACAGCGACTGGGTCACGACCGGTGACGTTCGCAATTGCACCGATGATAGCCCCAGATCCAGGTATATCTCCCTCCGCAGCTGGAATAACAATATCTGGGTCAGTCCCAAGAAATGTCACATCGTCATCTGCGAGAATTTTAAGACATGTAGAGAGCGTATTATAATCGAATGAGCGATCAATTGACGCCACGAGGACATCAGGCGAGCTTTTTATTTTGCTATCATATGCCTGAATATCTGTGACTGATAATCCATCAGCAGCAAGTAATTCAAAAAGACCTGCTTCTCCAACGACAGCGATGCTGTCATTATTGTGATGCTCGAGAAGATACCGTTTAGTCACTGTACCAGCAGTCAAGACCTCTGTTGCATCAACAGCAAACCCAGCATTCTCAAGTCGATGCTCGTACGCTGTCGGTGGTTCTGTCGGATTATTTGAGACAAATAATCGCTGAAGTCCACGGTCAGCAACGGTCATTACCCCACTTACCGCACCAGGCAGTGGTTCCGAACCTCGGACTACTGTCCCATCAACATCAAAAATAATCCCACGTACTGTCATTGAATCGGGATAGTTTCGAGACACTGTTGAAGATAGCGACTACTTATCTTCTCAAAACTGATATGATACTATAATTTGAGACAAAAATGCCGATATAGAGTGTCTTTCATAGATACTATAGTGAGTATTCAACTCATGCATGCGTGTTGGTCTTGTGCAATTTGTGGGTAGTTGTGACGCCTATGTATTTTTTATACGATTTCATAAATCAGCACTGTCGTAATTATTGAGTGCTCTAAACACGGAGCTGTTAGCCGGAATACACGCATGACTTTGTTACTCGTCATAATCCTCAATGTGGAGAAACCCCTAATATAGTATCTTATGCGCTTAATAATTGAATGTGGAAGAACTGTTATGTCGTAGCAGATTGTAATTTTTGTTACAGTGATAGACACGCTGGAATCAGTATATAATGGGATGCGACGAGCGGGTAAGGCACTCATTGCCCCGCTTCGGAGCGGAAACGGACCTAATAAGTTTCAGCTATCAGCCGTTGATACCGCAACAACAACCCACGATGGTGATAGTGGGTGGGCAAAGCGTCCACCTGCAACTATTGGTTGTCCACGGTGTGGAAATGATATTCTCCAGCATAACGCATATGATGATATTGACTGCCCGCGGTGTGTTGCGTCATTCAATGCAGATGAATTCTCTGAGTTAGAACTGAGAGGTCTCACCTGTCCAGTCTGTCGTGATGAGATGGTGCATGGTCAACGTCATCCAGAAGCATTCGACATCGTTGAATGGGCAACGTGTGATTCCTGTCGGTATCACTGGGAATTTAAGCATTCATACAGCTGATATAATGCTGAGATTGAGTACGCAATTGAAGTAACTGAATTCCAGATTATAAATAAAACATATATATTCGGTTTTATTACACTCAGCTCCCCGACAGCGATCTTCAAAGCATCTAAACTGGGTCGTTTAATATCAGATAGGAATGGTCTGTCTTCTGTGGTGGCTCCAAATTTTTTTAATCAGTCAAGCTTGGAAGTGATTCGATCTACATAATTAGTATAGTGAGAGTCTATGTACGGAAGTTTCAGGACTTAGATGTAACCTCAAGGCACTTTACCACTCGTACTCTTGATGAATCTGACGACCCTGGTCGTTTAAGATAGGTCCAATAACCTCAGTAATTCCATCAAGGACGTCGGCAGAGCGAATGGGAGATTCACTTCCGGTGAATTCTGCAATCTCATCGCCTCCGACACTGTAAACGGCATAGCCAAAGCCGGCTGTTACCATGCCACCGGCGCACATCGGGCAGGGTTCAGTGCTCGTATACATTATCATTTCAGCACGTTCATCAGGGTCATACGCTTGACAAGCACGATATGCGAGATGAAGCTCGGGGTGGCGCCGGATATCAGATTCTGTTATTTCATGATTTGACTCACTCATAATCACCGTATCATCTCGAACAAGAACAGATCCAAACGGTTCATCACCACGGGCAACAGCTTCGCGTGCAAGTGTTAATGCCTCTTTCATATGTGTTTCATGAGCAAAGGCATCGAATCGTGGATCGGACATGGTTGATTCTCGATTGTTATCTGACATTGCTGATTATCACCAGGCTACCTGCAGTATAATGAAGTGCGAAATAAAATACTAGCCACGTTTATGTATCGATTAATAACTATATGTAACGACTGTTCTGCCAGCCTGATTGCTTATAATCACGGTATCTCCATCGTTGTTCCAAACTGGTTTATCCTCACCCCAGTATGATTCAGTATCTGATTCTGGCCCATTTCCAGTGTAGAGTATAATGGTTTTCTGTGGGTCGAGTGTTACTCCAGTGGAAAATGAATACACATGACTAGCTGTATCGCTGACTGTCCAGTCATTTAATTGAATCTGATTAGTCCCAGTGTTTTTAATAATATATACTCATCACTGAGGTTTTCATACTCATTTCCATCTGCATCTTCATTCACATTTGCAATGTCAATTTGATCAGATGATGATCTACTCATTTGCTCATGTGATGTGTTACTGTACCTTAGACACCGACTGTAGCGTTATGTGCCTGTTGCGCGGCTTCCTCGTATACTTCTGTACGCGAAAATTCACTCTCATAATGACGCGTGTATCCATTTTCAACTAGATGCATATTGAATGAAGCTGTCGCCGATGGCGAGTTATACACATACGCGAGAAGTCGTCCATAGTATCCTCAACGATCTGATACAGGGTCAAATATGATGATAATTTCTTTATTAGCAAGTCGGTCAATTACGTATGTCGATGCTCGAGCACCCCAGTTAGCTAACCAATCTCGACCAGTCGCTGATATTGGAATGCGTTGCCACTCATCAGGATTTGTCTGTGTCACTCCTGTTTGTGGTGTATCAACACCGAGAAGTCGAACCGTCTCGACTGTGTCGCTTTCATATTGTATATCAATTGTATCCTCATCAATAACACCAACAACAGTAACACGGGTACCAGACGCGACACTAAGATCAAACTCAGGTGTGATGAGTGCTGTTTCTACAGACGGACTATTCACTGGAGATGCTGTCGGCCCTGTCGGTGCTGTTCCATCATTAATGCTAGCGCAGTCACCGAGCGTAATCAAGAGCGTAACGCCGAGTATAACCACAGGGCTCCGAGACATATTCATTATATCTGCGATTGAAACATAATCACTGCTAGCCAAGTGAATCAGTCTATACTAATCACAGTGATATGATCTTATATTATTATTTTACATTCAAGCGAGGAAATAACTGAGGCGTTGATGGCATCTTTGATCAACTAGTCAGTGGGTTATATCTACAATTCATCACGCCATCGAAGCGATTTTTCATTCAGTTCTTCGACAGTTGATTTTCCTTCCTCAAGCATCATATCTGCGAGGTCAATCGCCTCTTGAAGTTCCTCCTCGGAAAGATTTTCATATGCAGGACGTCCGTCGATGTAGTCGTACCATTCATCTTCAAATAGATTATCAAGAACGACGCGACCAAAACAGTGGTTAAGATGAATCGGCCATCCGTCGCTACTTTGTGCCTCATTTGGGAGTATTTCGTTTACCTTCTTATCATACTCATTGCGAAGTTCAGAGATGTTGTTTCCAGTAAGTGTCTCCTGATCCATATAGAGTAAAGAGACTACAGTTTCAAACAGGTTGTGACTTTGCTGCTATATTATCAAATATCTATATTTGTTCTATGCGCATCATAATCACAGTCATAGCCTCATTTATTTGATCCCGCGACACCACACTGCTATATCGGAGTCTGAGGACGTCGATTTTATTACTACTATTATTAGTCAATATTCAGGAAACGATAGATCCTGCAAAGAGGTGCTGGAGTAGTAATCAACTAACTGTTATTTCCACTAGAAGTAGATATAAAACCTATCTTATTTTATTATCGATATTTGGGCAGAAATTTTCGACGAATGGATCTATTATACCATATAATCTCGAGAGATAAACATAGTATATGCTTGTCATTATTATTCTATGGTTGAACTGCATGGTTTGATGCGTGTTTTTTTATTCTAACGCACATATTGTGTATCGATGGCAACGTTTGAATTCGGATGGGTTGGATTGTTATTAGTGATGACAAGTGGTGGCTTCGGAGCAGTTGGGATGTTACCACTCTTAGGGATTGGACCGGACTCAGATGATCAGAGTAATCAACTGAAGGCATTTATCATATTTTTTGTTATTTTATCGACTATTGCAGCAACTGCAGCCGCAGTTGTGTAATCCAGCGATGTCGGTATCATAATTTAATTTACATACTGTGGTCTAAGCCATTTCGACAGCAATTTATCGACATCTATATGAGGTATGCTGTAAATCATCGATTAACAACAGAGAGATATTATATAAAACGTGAGTGACACCACTGCGTGGTGTTATCTTTGGCAGTTCACACGGATTAAAATATATTAATTACTACTATTGCTTCTAGATTGGTCGACGGAATGTCGAGGCAACGCCTGCGAGCACGGCACTGATAGCAAGAACAAGCACACTGGCTGCATTAAGAAACGCCACAGCCCCAACTCGAACTTTCTCAAAAATATCAAGTGGTACTGTCGTCACTCCAGAGCCAGCAAGAAAGAACGTAATAAGAAATTCATTGAATGAGAGTGCAAATGCAAATAGTGCGCTTGCAATAATCGCCGGACGAAGCAGTGGTAGTGTGACCGTCCGGAAAATCATCCACTCAGTCGCTCCGAGATCACGTGCTGCAGCCTGTAATTGCATATCTAATTCAGCGTATCGAGCGGTAAGCAAAAACGTCGTAAATGGGAGTACCCAGAATAGGTGTCCAACTGCAACAGGCATAAGCCCAAAACCGATGCCAATACGACTGGTGGTAACTCCGATTCCAAACGCAAGAACAACTGTCGGTACAAACAGCGGCAGTGAAATGATGGCACCGATAGCCTGTCGTGTTGGTTGTGAAAGGTCACTCCATGTGAGACTATACGCTCCGGCAAGCCCAAGCGTCGTCCCACCAATCGCGGAGAAGGCCCCTAATCCGACACTTGTCATGAGTGCACGAGTGAATCGCTGGTCGGTAAGAACATCGACATACCATCGTAATGAGAGCTCCTCTATTGGGATTGTTGGCTGACCACTTGGTGAAACAGAGAGATACGCAACAACAAGAACCGGAATATAGAGGAATAGAAGCGTTAGTATAACGACTACGCCTGGAAGACTTCCTGCTCCATGTGCAATTAGCTGACGGAGACTATCAGTATGATCGGAGTCACTTCCTGACTCAGATGTGACTCTCGAAGAAGACACCTCGGCGCTTGTTTTCTCACTCATCTGATCATCGATGGAGTTGTTAAATCGTGTATCTTTCATTGATCATTAATGAGTTAGATGTATTGATTACCACTGTCGCAACTCCGCTCGGATCTGTGGGATTGTCACACCAATCAAGATACCAGCGATGACAACCACAAGGAAAATAAATGATAGCGCTGCTGCGAAGCCGTACTCAAAGTATGTTTGGAATGCATCAACAATGAGTGTTGCAATCATCACATCGCCGGGTCCACCGAGAATCTCTGGTGTTGCATATGCTCCAGCAATTCGTGCATATACGATCAACGCTCCAGCAAGTGCACCAGGATACGTTTGTGGAACGATGACATCCCAGATAACTCGAATGTTCGTAGCGCCAAGATCACGGGCAACCTCAATCAATCGATAGTCAAGTTGTTCCATCGAGACAAACAGTGTCAGGATAACATATGGAAGATAAATATAGATAAATCCAAGAAGCATCGATATCTCAGTGTATAGTGCCTCAGTTGGAGCGGAAATGATTCCTAACCCAGTGAGAATAGCATTCAACAATCCCCCACGTGCAAGGATCCATACCCACGTGTAGTTTAATACGACATAATTTAACCAGAGAGGAAGAGTTACGCCAAGAAGTCCAAGGAGTCGGTATCGTCGAGGACAACGATGTGTGAGCCAATATGTTACAGGGTATGCAATAATAATACAGGTTATCGTAACAACAATACCAATCCCGAGTGAGTATATGAGAGTCTGTCGATACAGCGGCTTCATCGCTGCAGCATAATTTGTTACTGTGAGAGTTGGTCCAATGCTTTCGATAAAGAGTAAAATGAGCGGTAAGACACCAAGAACAATAGCTAATGTAGTCGGAACACTTGCAATAAGCTCACTATAGTTTCTATTACGCCACTGAGAGGTTTGATCAACATGTTGGGTTGATACGGTAGAAGTCGTATCCGACACAGCAACGCTGCTATCAGCATCATTATCATCGCCATCAATATCTGTTGTACTCACAGCTATGAAATTAGATCTGGCTCATGTTCCTCTGCTATTGTATTTTCAGCACCGATAGTATCATTAGCAGCATCATGATCACGGTCCGAATTGTTGGATTTCCGGTCGTAGCCAGCGTCGGCGACTAATACACCGCCGTCGACCTGAAGTGTGATAGAGTCACCAGCCTGAAGTCCTGAATTAAGATTGAACGGCGCCTGTCCATGCTCTGTGATATCTGCAGGCGACTCACCCACCACTGTTTCAGATTTATTCACAGTTGTAGTTGGTTCTGTACTGGATATCGACTTGTCTGACCCTATGTTCGATTCCACATGTCCGCTCGTGTCTCCCTGAGCATCATGCTGTTCAGCATGTGCATCGGTTCGTATAATTACTCTCACCGTATCTTGGATTTCGACTGTTGCTTCCTCATAGAATCCCTTATATGCGCTTGTAATGACCGTTCCACCGATTCCGTCATTCGCGAGTGTGAATGCAGTTGGTCTTAATGCAATAGTCACAGTATCTCCAACATCTGGATTAATGCCGTTCATTGCCGGAGTAAGCATCCCTATTGGTGTATCAACGGCGACTGTTGATTCTGCTATGTTGCATTGAGTTACTGTTCCGCGAAGGATTGTTGCATCGCCAAGAAATGTGGCGACAAATCGCGTTGCTGGTCGAGTGTATAATCGACGCGGTGAGCCGACGTCAACAATTTTTCCATCACGCATCACTGCTATACGATCAGCCATGCTGATCGCACTCGTTTGATCATGTGTTACATAAAGAAATGTCGTTTCTGATTCGCGTTGAATTCGTCGAAATTCTGATTGTAGACCCTGTTTTAGTGACCGATCAAGCGATGCGAGCGGTTCATCTAATAACAATACGCTGGGGTCGTTCACAAGCGCCCGTGCAAGTGCAACTCGCTGTTGTTGTCCACCTGAAAGCGATGCTGGCTCCCGGTCACCAAATCCATCGAGATTGACTAACTCCAATCCTGTGCCAACACGTCTGCTTCGTTCGGGATCACCAATTCCCTTCCGAGCAAGCGCATATCCAACGTTTTCTGCCACTGTTAGATGCGGGAATAACACCAGATCCTGAAATACCATATTGGTATCGCGTGTTCGTGCCGGTTGATTTGTTATCACTGAATCACCGAGACGAACCGTTCCTGCATCAGGTGCCGTCAGACCAGCTAATAATCGGAGTGTTGTTGTTTTTCCACACCCAGAAGGACCAATCAGTGCAAAGAACTCCCCTGATTCAACAGTAAAATCGATTTTATCAACTGCTCGTGTCGAACCGAATGACTTCAAAAGTCCAGTTGCTTCAAATGTAGCCACACTTAGTTTGCCTCCGTCTTCGCCTGATTCCATGTGTTAGCGTACTGTTTAATGAGTGCAGGTGGCTTTGGCTCTTCGTAGATGAACCGATCAGGGTTATCAAGCCCATATGCTTCTCGGGTAACGTCTTGATCTGAGAACACTTGGTCACTTGGAACGGCGATATTGTTTGGCTTCATCAGTGAGCGATATCCCATCATCGTGTGCCATTCCTGAATAAATGTATGTGCAAGCTCTGGATTCTCAGCCTCTGCATGAACCGTATGTTGAATAAACCACGCTTTGGTTCCTTCATTTGGGTAAACACGCTCGACTGGAAGTCCGTCATCCTGCATCGTCTGAATAACGTAATTCCATACCGGTTGAGCTCCGACTTCCTCATTACGAAGTAGGCTCTCGGACTCACCGCCGTTGTTCCACAGTCCACCTGTAAGTTCAAGTCGTTCGATTAGATCTGATTGGAGGGCATCGAAATCAATCTCAGATGATAAGTTTGGATTAAGTGGTGCATCAAAAGCTGCATTACGGTAAAGTATCTGTAACCGAGGGTCATCACGCCCACCGGAAAGTCCCTCAATTGAATCTGACCAAAGGTCCGCCAGCGCAGTAATTTCAGTATTTATGAGATCTGTATTTACCGCGAGCGGTGTCTGCCCGAAACTCCGTGGGGACCCATAAATATCACCGTCAGTTTCAAAATATGGCTTTTTTAAAAAGTCAAAAATATCATCATACGCAGGGATTCGATCAATATCGAGTGGTTGAATATATCCCTCATCCATGGCTGGTTTTACAGCATAATTTCCGAGTGGAATCAGGTCATAATCAGCTCGCCCAGCACGTAATGCAGCAAGCGTTTCTGCAGACCCCTGTGCGGATTGCCGTTCAACTGTTACCCCATGACGATCTTCAAATTCTTCAATTACGCCATCATTGTAGACATATCCCCAATCGATCATAGTGAGCGTCTGTGACCCCGATCCAAGTCCAGCACAACCTGTGAGGGCAGTCGTTGTTGCAGCCCCCGCACCCGCAAGGAATCCACGACGTGATCTATCGATCATTAAAAAAATACAGGAGCTACACGTATATTCATTTTACGCTGGATTATTTTCCACTGTGTGAGGAATGGATACATTTCTTCGAGTAAATACGAAAATATTCTAGCCAATATGGAATACAAGTGTGCAGTTTTAAACACACTCAGTATACCGGTGTATGCGGACTGTGCCAGGTCTGTAAAGACGAGAGTCACCGTTGGATATTGTTATTACAATCGAGAGAAATATGATCAAATAGTCTATGCCGCAGGTTGACATGGACTCATCGGGATTTGAACCCGAGGCCTCTTCCTTGCGAAGGAAGCGATCTACCACTGATCTATGAGCCCCTCATTCATTAGATAAGCAGCAGTTCATTTGTAGTTTCTGTTTTATATTATTCGTATTTTAATGGTACATGCAGTAATCGTGCTGAAGGATGACTTTAGAGACTCACCAGGAAAAACGCTGCAGAGTAATCAACTGTCAGATGTAACCGTAGCTAATACTGACACTGGCGATTACAGATGCAAAGTAAATTAGATATACTCTATTGTCGAGACTGTAATTTTTATAACATCAATACCGATATATCAGTTCTTGAATATCGATCAGCGATCAGCAGATCGACGATCAGTGATCAGTCTTCGAGAACAATCTCAATGCTGACATCATTTGGCACCTGAATCCGCATCAGTTGCCGTAAAGCGCGTTCGTCGGCATCTATATCGATAAGTCGCTTGTGGACACGCATCTCCCAGTGTTCCCATGTAGCCGTTCCTTCACCATCAGGCGATTTTCGGGTTGGGATTTCAAGTGTTTTTGTCGGGAGCGGAATTGGTCCGCTGAGATTGACTCCTGTTGTGTCTGCGATATCACGAACATCATCACAGATATCGTCAAGATCGTCTGGGCTCGTGCCCGCAAGACGAACGCGTGCCTGCTGCATTTATCGCTCGTCGACCTCAAGGACCTTTCCAGCCGCGATGGTTTGTCCCATGTCGCGGACTGCGAAGGACCCGAGTTCAGGAATCTCATTGGATGGCTCAATGCTGAGTGGCTTCTGCGGTCGAACAGTCACGACAGCAGCGTCACCCGATTTAATGAAGTCTGGGTCTTCCTCAGCAACCTCACCGGAGGCAGGGTCAAGCTTCTGATCGATCGATTCGATTGTGCAAGCAACCTGTGCAGTATGTGCATGGAAGACAGGTGTGTATCCAGCAGTAATCACCGATGGATGCTGCATCACGACAACCTGTGCTTTGAACGTTTCAGCGACGGTTGGTGCATCTGCTGATGGACCACAGACGTCACCACGTCGAATATCGTCTTTTCCAATGCCACGGACATTGAATCCAACATTGTCACCAGGACCAGCTTGATCAACTTCTTCATGATGCATCTCAACAGTCTTGACCTCGCCGCCAACGTCTGACGGTTGGAATGATACATCATCACCAGGGCTAACAGTACCAGTCTCAACGCGACCAACAGGTACTGTTCCAATGCCAGAGATTGTGTATACATCCTGGATTGGAAGTCGAAGTGGTGCATCCGTTGGTGGCTGTGGCTCTGGCAGATTATTCAGCGATTCAAGCAGTGATGGTCCGTCGTACCACGACGTGTTATCAGAAGTCTCAGAGACATTGTCGCCTTCAAATGCAGAGATAGGAATATACTTAGCGTCGTTAGCATTGAATTGAACCTGCTTGAGGAGTTTGTCAACTTCAGTCTTGACATCCTCATATGTGTCTTCGCTATAGTCAACAATATCCATTTTGTTGACCCCAATAATGAGTTCATTGATTCCCAGCGTTCGTGCAAGGAATACATGCTCTCGTGTCTGTGGTGCAACGCCATCATCTGCTGCAACAACCAAAACGGCGTTGTCAGCTTGGGAGGCGCCGGTAATCATATTCTTCACAAAGTCACGGTGTCCCGGACAATCGACAATTGTGAAGTAATAATCCTGAGTGTCGAATTCCTGATGGGCGATGTCAATCGTGACACCACGTTCTCGCTCCTCAGCAAGATTATCCATTACATAGGCAAATTCAAAGCCACCCTTACCCTTTTCTTCGGCTTCCTCACGATGCTGTTCAATAACATGCTCTGGTACGGATCCTGTCTCAAACAGGAGTCGCCCAACTAGCGTGCTTTTTCCATGGTCAACGTGACCAATAATAGCCAAGTTCTGATGCGGTTTGTCACTCATAGGTATGATGCGCGCAGAGGCGCTCTGTAACGGTTAGATTATCCTGAAAGACCTAAAACCATTTCGATACGTACACAGGTCAGCACGCCTGCATATCGCGGTTTTCGTGACACTTCCTCCCATACGGAATCGCAAGACGGTGTTTGATTTGACAATGTACATACATAAATAGATGGATAATATTACTGCCGGTGTATTCTCACATTTGGGGTGATGAGAATACATATGATTGAACGTATCCTTGGTGTAGATCAGTGGTCACGAGCTATTTGTCCTGAAAAGTGCGAATATGAATACAAATACGGGAGTTCGAATCTATCAGCGTGTGTCTCATAATAAAATTAAATAGACATCTAAAGCTAAGCTCTGACGGTGAAGATGGAATGTGAGTAGATATGAATATAAATATGAAAGAATTCTATAAACGATTGATATCTGCAAGGATAGCCGATGCCGTTTCAGGACCACCCGCACCACGACCACTAAGATTCAGTTGACCTGCACTTGTTGTTTCTAGTTGAACAATATTTCGGGTCCCGGTCACAGCTAATGCGGTATTTTGTGGAATAAGCCGTGGTCCAACATGCACACCCGTCGGCGTTGCTTCACCAACAAGTCGGATTGTTCGACCCTCCTCGGCGGCTAATTCAAGTGCGCTTCCAGGAATATTTGTAATACCGTTGACTGTTGCATCTGAAAGCGTATACTCACGGTCATCCGTCGAAAGAACATTCGCCAAGATAACACATTTTAACGCTGCATCTGTCCCCTCGACATCGAACGCCGGATCAGCCTCTGCGACTCCAAGATCCTGAGCTTCTGCAAGGACGTGTTCATAGTCGAGCCCCTCGGCTGCCATGCGTGAAAGAATAAAGTTTGCTGTCCCATTGAGAACGCCACGAACGGCAGTAACTTGTGCTGGAGAAAAGTCCTCAACTGTCGAAAGAACCGGGATAGCACCACCAACCGTTGCCTCAAATCGAATAGAACCATCGCTATCACGAACTACCTGTTTGACATCAGTGTACCGTTCCGCTACTGGTCCTTTATTTGCAAGCACCACATCTCGGTCGCGTTCAAGCGCTGTTCGGAGATGTGAAAACGCTGGCTGTGCATCTCCAAGTGTTGTTGGGGTTGCCTCAACAAGAACATCATACGTCGCATCAACTGCAACGGTTGAATCTGCCTCTCCAACTGTCCCTGTCTCATCTTTACGTGCGAGGGCGGCATCTGTATCGATTCCGTTTGGGTCGATAGCTGCAGAGGTCGAATCGGCAAAGGCTGTAACCGTATGTCCATAGCTTGAGGCGAGATTGACAACAGCACCACCAACAGCGCCAGCACCGACAACGGCGAGTCGTTTGCCTGTTGTTTCAGATTGAGTGTCAATCACGCTAAATTACCTCCTCAGTAAGGGGCTCGATGATGTGGAGGTTCTTGTCTGCGACAACATCGCGCGCCGCCGCAATGGCGTCTGTTGTTTTTCCAGCACGAGTTGCTAATCGTAAGCGTGCGCTTGAGACATCATCACGTCCGTCGGGTGCGCTTAATGCAACATCTGCTACCGATGCTGACCCACATTCATCAATACGTTCGAGCGTATCTGATAAATCCGTTTCAACAAGATCGCCAATAAGCATCACAATAACTTCCTCTGCATAGCGCTCTGCACCTGCCTGAATGACATTAACACCCTCAGAACGAAGTGCATCTACAATCGCTTCAAATCGATCGGGTGGACATTCAAGATCAACCTCGACAGGAATGCGCCCTCGAGGCGTAAGATTACCCCGTTCGTGAAATATTGAGAGTAGATTGCCGCCATTATTAGCAATTGGCTGAAGTGCAGCAAGAAGTTGCCCAGGCTCATCAGTAAGTTCAAGCCGCACAGTGTGTGGTTGTGGACGATTTCCACCATCAGCCTCAACCTCGGTTGTTGGGTCATCAAGCGGCGTTGAGCCAGTATCATCGTCTGGTGTAGTATCTTTTATTGTCACTGTATCAGTGTCAGTATTCTCTGTAAAATTAGAGACGGATACATCATCAGTATCTGTCTGTATCTGCTCATCATCATGGCTGCGGTTACTCTCAGATTCATCAGCGTCATTATCATCCGATGGTAGTCGCTCAGGCGATGTCACTGCCAGGGCACCTCACATATCACAGTCTGTGTCAATGTTGTGCGCAACGCGATTATAAAATGGTATATTTTCGCGTCGACGCGCTGAGGTTCACATACTGTGCCCGTACGCATACCTCACATTCAAGATATGAGGTGGTATAAGTCTTCGTCGATGACTGCGTCGCGATTGCCGTATCTCACATGTGAATAGTAGATTACTGAGTAAGTACACTCATGAGATTCAAAACTATGTATCTTCGCTATCGGGCATTTTACTGGGAGGTTCAGTCTGGTTTCAATAGCGGATGTATCAAATAAATAAACGTAGGAAACGGATACTCACGCTTTCGCTTTTGCTTACGTTTTCGCTGAGTATAGCAAAGAGAGGAAGTTTAGAACTGATCGACAGAGCCAGGCAGTTCAAGTTTCATTCCTTTCCGCTCGCGAATCTCCATGATCTTCTCACTTTGAAGATTATCTGAAAGCACACGGAAACCGGCATTTTCAGTATTCCATGACGCACGACCCTCCGTTGCTGAACGGATATCAGAGGAGAATCCAATCATTTCTTCAACTGGAGCAATTCCTTCGATGACCATCAGATCACCTTCTTGGAACATATCGTCGACACGACCACGTCGTCCCTGGATTTCACCAGATGCTGATCCCATATGCATGGAAGGAACATCGATACGGACATCTTGGATTGGTTCGAGTAATTTGATATCACCGTCGATGAGTGCTCGATGAACAGCATCACGAATAGCCGGAATCACTTGTGCTGGACCGCGGTGGATTGTATCTTCATGTAACCTCGCATCGTGCAATCGAAGCAATGCACCCTGCGTCGGTTCTGCTGCCAGTGGTCCGTCATCAAGTGCTTCTTCAAGTCCTTCAATGACGAGTTCCATTGTCTCATTGAGGTGTTGAATCCCTTTGGTATCGTCAATGAGGATGTTTGTCCCATGAATGTGTTCGACTTCCTGGGAGGTGTCTTTGTCCATACCAGCCTCTTGGAGTGCCTCACGTCGTTCCAACTCAGGCATGTCCATTGAAATCTCGCCAAGTTGAATCGAATCAACAATATCGTTGCTGAGTTGCTCAACAGTAATATAGAATTTATTATGTCGATTCGGCGAAACCCCTTCGACCTCGCGGGAGGCATTCTGTGGTGATTCGCGGTAAACAACGATTGGCTCACCTGTTTGGACAGGGATTCCCTGGTTTGATTGAATACGTTTGGTGATTACTTCAAGATGCAGTTCACCTTGTCCGCTGATAAGATGCTCACCTGTATCTTCATTAATCTCAACACGAATTGTTGGATCCTCTTTTGCGACCTGCTGAAGCGTTTCGATGAGCTTTGGCAGATCATCCATATTCGTTGCCTCAACGGACTTCGTAATGACCGGCTCAGAGATATGTTCAATCGACTCGAACGGTGTCATCTCAACCGATGAGACAGTTGAACCTGCAATCGCATCACGGAGACCAGTCACAGCGGCAATATTTCCTGCTGGAACACCACGATCAAGTTCTTCTCGTTCACCACCCATAAAGATCCCAACCGACTGAACACGATTCGTGCCAACTGTTCCAGAAACATACAATTCTTGTCCCTGCTCCAGCGTTCCACTGAACAGTCGGCCAGTAGCAATCTCACCGGCATGCGGGTCCATCGAAATATCAGTCACCATAAACACGACATCCCCATCATCTGTGACATCACGCATTTGTGTTGCAAGATTTGAAGTGCCATCACCCCGCCAGACACGGGGGATACGTCGTGGTTGTGCATCGAGTGGATCCGGGAAATGGTTAGCAACCATATCAAGCACAACATCTGACAATGGCGTCTCTTCGTGGAGTTCTTTCCGTTTGTCATCTTGCTCCATTTCAATGATCTCAGGGAACCCAATCCCAGTTTCAATCATTGATGGTGCAGAGACTCCCCACTTGTACAGTGCTGATCCGAAGGCAACAGTCCCGGCTTCAACTGAGACTGTCCAATCATCGATATCATCGCGGTTTTCCGTCATTCCGCGAATCAGTTCATTTACATCAGCAATGACAGTCTGCAGTCGTTCTTGCATCTCCTGTGGGCCTTCCTGAAGCTCAGAGATAAGCCGGTCAACCTTGTTGATAAATAACGCCGGCTTCACGCCCTCTCGGAGCGCCTGTCGAACGACAGTCTCCGTTTGTGGCATCGCTCCTTCAACCGCATCAACAACCACAAGCGCACCGTCAACGGCACGCATCGCTCGAGTTACGTCACCACCAAAGTCAACATGGCCAGGGGTATCGATAAGATTGATGAGGTGATTCGTGCTCTCATATTCATGTGTCATCGATACATTGGCTGCGTCAATCGTAATTCCACGTTCCTGTTCGTCCTCCTCAGTGTCCATCATCAGTCGGGTCGCCTCACCCTCGTCGGCGATCATCCCTGCCCCAGCAAGGAGATTATCAGTAAGGGTCGTCTTGCCGTGATCAACATGAGCGGCGATGGCGATGTTCCGGATCTGCCCCGGTGTTTCCATCAGTTGCTCACATTCTTGGACGATCTTCTTTCGTCGGCCCATTATAGCAGTCTGTACCGGTAGGAGGGGCAAAAGGGTAGTGTTTTGATGATATGACAGGTACTACCAGTGATACGGTTATCTTTTATATTGACATTAAGATATTATTGTGTCTGTCTGGAAAGATGTACCTCTGACAGCAAACCAATAGATACAGACCCAATTGCTTGACTTCCTCCCACGGCTTCAACCGTGGGCAATCCGGCTAAGCGATTCCCCCGGCTGTGAACTGACGGGTTCGCTGACACTGGGTTGGGTTAGGTTGCTTAACCGACCCCGACCCCGACCTCGACCTCGGCTGTCCCCAAACCGATGGTGTCCGATTATGGTCGTTCCACTCCCAGTACGCCCCCATCGTGGGTGCGTCCCTGCCGCGTTCAGCAGACAGGGCATCTGACCGAGCCATAGTCATCGCCCTACTCTACTTCTTTTTGCAGCACGTTCCACGCCCCAGCAACGTCACTGTGCGCGTCCAGCTCGCAGTCATCATATCGGGTCGGAGATCGGAACGCAGCATCGCCCCGGCCCGGTGAACGTTTTCAGACTCACACTGTGGACACTTGCGACTCGAACTTTGTTCACTCACTCCTTCGACGGTGATGCCGACATCTCCGAGTGTGAGTTCGAGTCGATCGGTAAGTTGCCCGTGACTCCAGAACGCGTGTGTTTTCTGTTTACCGTAGACGACCGGTGCGCAGTTAGCACATCAGACAGGTTGCCGACGTACACCGTGTCCACGTTCCGTTCGAGCAGCCACTCCACGGCGTGTTTCACAACTGCGTTGCGACTGTGGTCGCGCCTCCGTGTTCGTTCATCATATACGTGCAGGCACTGGATACGCTGACTCGAATACTGCTCGTCGGGCAGTTCCGACTGCAACGCAGCAATCCGCTCCGAATGCTGCTGGAACTGCTCGAATTCTGGTCGGGCGTGATAGACGGTGGTCTCCCCAGTGCTGGTGTCGATACTGAGGGTATTGTTCGCGCCCACGTCATGGCTGCTGTGTACGTCGTGTTTCATGATTGAGTGTGTGAGCGAAGGCATCCAGTCGCTGTTCTCTGAGTCGATTGACCGAATGCGAACCGGGTGCTTGACATGGAGCACGTCAGCCGCTTCGTCGTAGATGAGTTCCAGTCTGTATCGTCACCGCGCCACTTCACGATCCCGGTGACGCTGACTTCAATTGTGACGCGTTCCTGATAATGGCAGTCGAGGTCGTACTTGTCTTCGAGTACGTCACCGACGCCAAACTCCGACGTACTTTTTTCTTCGCCCCAGTCGAACGTGCATAAATCGTTCCTGGCGAGACCAGACCGTATGGGTCGTATCCGTATCCGTCGTCTCGGTTGCCACAGTAGCCGGGCGGTGACGGCTTTTCGGTAACTGAGGGGTCTTGCGAGTGGTACTGGTCGAGGAGTCGGAAGAACGACCGCCACGCGTCGCTGTTCTTCCGGGTGACTTGCTGGCACGCGGCTTTGCCGAGTATTGGAGCGTATTTGTCGTAGAGGTCGTCGTGCTCTACGTCGCATACGTCTTCGTCATCGGCAAAGTACGCTTGTCGGCGACGATGTGTGAGTTGATTCCACGAGGGGCGTGGGCTACCAACCACTCGAACAAGCACTCTTGATACCGGTCGCTCACTGAGATTTGCTGTGTTTAGGTGATACGAAAAGTTGGGCGTGCGTGGGTTGGTTTAGATAATGTCGGCTTCATCAACGGCTGAAGCCGTGGGCGTTCGGCTTGAAACTGTCTAAAGCGAGTGATATTGATATACGATAATGAGATTCCAGGCAATACATTATACTATCAACTCATCAGCCTACTCGGACGGGCATGCAAAATTAGATGACACGGTATATGATCAAATATATTAATTTTACATAATTTCCGTGTTCTATTTGTTGGTTATTGATAATATGGCTATAGCAGTAGTAATGATACGAGAATAGTATCAATTACAATCTGTAATCTGTAACACTTTTAGTCGGTCACACCATGATAATAATAAACATGGATATGCGAGTCCGCGGAGCCGCCCCAGCGGAACCGTTCCTTGGCGCAGCGGAACTCTTTGAGACAGAGTATGATCTCAACAGCCCAGTATACGTTGATGTGCGTGAAAATCCCGATGAGCGGACCTGGGCGGCTCACTATGATGACCGCCACGTATTGAATATCTCACAGAAGGCAGCAACAAGTGCAATGGCTCGCGAATTAGTAGTTCATGAGCTAGCACACATGGCTCGGAATGAGGAAGGACACGTTTCACATCATCTAGCAACTGAGGAAGCGCTATATCTTGCTCTTGCTGGCGAATCGGTCGAACGACATAAAATTGCACATTGCTATCAGATTGCGAATCACATGAAGGATATCTATGCTGACGATATTACACTCGCAGTAACCGCACCAACGAAGCTTATTGATTTTCTTGAATCTGAGTTGGCTCGAGCAGTTGCTTCGGCATCTTCATCAACACCATCACCATGGCCGAACTCACAGCGTGTCACTGTTGACTCAGACCCAGAAATTACGGCTGTAAATGCAGCATTTGCACTCGCACTCGTTGAACGACATGAGCTCATTAGTTCTGATCACCGATTATACGATCTTGCCCACGCTGCAGCAGATGATGCTCCGACCGTCGATATGAATTCATTTACACGGCATTTCCGCTCACTTGGGGCAAATCCAACAACGAGCGAATATCGAAGTGCACTCGTTGATGCAACTCGAGCCTACGCTGTGAATGAATCTGGAGCTGCTTTATCCAAGGCTACCGATGAGCATGGAGAGAACGAGAACGGAAGAAAAAATAGATTCCAATAAGACAACCGCATCACAATCTCAGTTCCAATTCGGTCCGGCTTCTGATTAAATACGTACTCACAATCTGATCGTAAATTTAACGCTCCAGATAGTGTGATGTTCTGTATAAACCTTTTCGGACTATCAGGGTAATACATATATCTTTTTTATTGCATTATTCAAACGCAAGCTGACAGATAACCAAGGCGAGCATCTTGAGGCTTGACTCAAGGTATTTGCGAGGAATGATCCCACCAGACGCTTATCTCAGAGTAACTCAGTACCTTTGATCATACTGGCTGATAAGTAATTTTACGCTCTATCGAATGCGGTCCAGCGGTAATATTATACCCCGGGTGAGTCTCATATGTATACCTTGGATATACAGGACCCTTTGAAGCTACTTCATATGTTCAACTAAAGGGTAGCGAATCTCTGTCGTGTTATCTTACTACCATCGGGCGTATTGGCAAGGCGGCGCGCGGAGTACAATAGGATAGCGATAAAGAATCTATCGAGCTGCCTCAGCAACGCGTTCAGACTCCTCTTTCTGTCCGACAGCGTATGATTGAACATCATAGTTTGCTGCGCCAATAATTACCTGCGCAAGTGAGTCAGCAGCACTTTGTGCTGATTTATATGAGCCACGTTGAGTGCCGTCTGCAATGAACTTCAGCGCCTGATCGACGCGACGCTGTGGAGCAACATCGACAGCTTGTGGAACTGAGATTCCACCATATTTCAGACGAACGGTCTCTTCACGTGGAGCTGCATTCTCAACACCACTGACAAGGATCTGTACAGGGTTCTCCTCGGTCCGATTGTGAATGATATCAAATGCATCCTCGACAATATTCATCGTTTTTTGCTTGTGACCAGTGTTATCTTCAGTCTGCATCAATCGATTGATGAGTCGTTCAACAACGCTAATCTTTGACTTTTGAAACTGCTTCGAAGCGTGTCGGCCCATTGTATGTGCGATGGGGGTGACCGTAATATACCGCTGTGTCGAAGGGTCATCATACTCGATTTCAGAGACGTCCCACTCACCGAATAATTTTGCATTAGTGCTTGTAGTATCGGTATCGGCGGTCGTTTCTGTTGACTCATCGTCATTTACGACGACATCATCAGTGAGATCAGCCTCAGGGTCTTGATCAGAGGGATCGGAATCAGTATCGGATTCAGACATTTTATCGTACCGGTTTCTCTGCATTCCCGCGAACCAGCTCGATAAGCGAGACGCCATTTACTTTTTCAACTTTATAATTGACACCGGAAAGGTCACCCATTGCTCGACCCTTCGCACCGCCAATACCAGCGATTGTGACCTCATCGTGTTCGTCAATAAATGAAATCGCGCCATCGCCTGGGCAGAATGCAGTCACTTGCTTACCATTTTTGATCAGCTGAACTCGAACACATTTTCGGATTGCTGAATTTGGCTGCTTTGCCTCAATTCCAACCTTCTCTAGAACAATACCACGACCTTGCGGCGCTCCTTCAAGTGGGTCAGACTTCGCACCAAGACCACGTTCACGACGTGCGTATTCCGAATCAGACCATCGTCGTTGCTGCCGGTCTTGTTTAAGTTTTCGCGCGGCGTACTTGCCATTTGCCATAGTGGCATCAAATACCCGGTGAAGATACTTAAGAGTCCCTTTTCGAAGATTATCAAACGGACACAGCAACGAGTATTACACCCTGAGCGCGCTTTTGAGGCTGTTTCAGGTGCCGTGAAGTAAGCAAAATTACCCACGCGAGGGTCATCGCTCAGAGAGTGCGATTCCACGCGAAATCAAAATACTTCAATGAGAGTTCAATACTGGCAGATTAGGTAATCTGGATATCATCAATCTCATAATGACGACGTGCAAGCATTCGTGCAGTTTGGATGTTCTTTCCATCTGCACCAATTGCGATGCCACGATCTGGATCCGGAATCTCAACATACGCAACGCATTCACCACCTTGTTCTGAAAGCGTTACGTGACGTACAACCGCAGGTGCCAAGGCATTTTCAACGAACGCATCGGGTGTCTCAGCATCTTCAACCAACTCAACAGTTGTTCCAATATTATTTTCGACCGTACAGACATGCTTGCCACCCGGACCGATTGCTGTTCCCATTTCACCAGCGGCGATGAGGAGAACAATCCGATCATCAAAGAGTAAACAATCACGAACGGCTGCATCCGTTGCTGACTCAAAATATGCAATATACTGTCGTGCTTCATCAGAAAGTGTGATATGCATTTATTTTAACCAGAGATTCAAGTTGATAGTTAATGGTTGATATATAATTCTCAGTATAGAGACGCGCTATTATAATATGACTACATGTAGTAGTTAAAATAAAACTACCGTATTTTAATTACGATACTGCAAATCGTACTCTCTGTCCAAGAAATAATGTTTAGATATTTTATATCATAGAAAACGTGATTTTCTCTGTGCCAGCTCTATCTGGTCTGTTTAATCATCAGAGAGTTCCGGAGTTCCACCTGAACTAGTACCACCACTGCTGTCGGCATCAATTGAACCCATCCGAAGGTCAACATCACCGGTTCCAATCGCAACTGGCTTTCCAACAATCACATTTTCGATAACGCCTTCAAGATCATCTTCCTCACCGTGAACAGCTGCATCGAGTAGATGATTTACCGTGACTTCGAATGCTGCACGTGCGAGCACGGAATCTTTTGAGCCAGAGATACCGTGTCGACCGATAGACTCAATCTCACCACGGTTTGTCATGATATCTGCAACAAGCATCAGATGTCGAACATTCACATCATCAAGTCCCTGTTCGCGGAGGGTTTCCATTGTTTCATTGATGATGGCTTCACGAGCCGCTTCAATGCCGAGATTACGATGGACCTCGTGAATGTTATTACTCGTTGACCGCGAGGCATCAACACCTTCGATTGGTAAGACATCACCGAAAGCTGACCCCTCAGTGTATAGGACGAATTCCTCACCGTCAGTCTGGTCGTTATCTTCTTTGCGAATAACGACTCGAGAGATATCTTCAAGCCCCTTGAATACAATATCGCGAAGCTCCTCAACAAGTTGCAGAAGCCGTCGATAGCTTGGCTCACTAGGACCGAATTCAATAAGCATCCCATCTCGTCGTGTTGAGACACCGAGATTATTCTCGATTATATCAGCTACCTCTTCGGCAATAATGTCAGTCTCGCCAATCGTTGGCCAGCGCTCACTCAGTGTTTCCGCGTTCAGATTAACTTGCACAAGCATATCAGCGACATTCGTTGAGATATCGCCCAGTGCAAGAATCTTTGTTGCCTCCATCTGCCAGACAACTTCATGAGCACGTGACCGTTCATCTGCGTACTCTTCTTCGAGATATACTGTCATCATCGGCGTATCTGGTGTTTTTCGAGCATCGACGAGCTCGATAAGCCGTGGGAGCCCCTGTGTAACATCAATCTCAGCAACACCAGCATAATGGAAGGTGTTCATTGTGTTATGTGTCACAACCCCCTCACCAGTTGTAAACGTCTCAAGCCCACTTACTGAAAGGTCATATACATACTCGTACTCGGGACTAACAGTTTCAATAGAGCTGATGCGTTCCCACGTTGCTGACTCAATCACCTTAGACGATGCCGTCACAGGAATATCTGTCTCGGTATGTATATTCGCTTCAGTTTCAGTCTCAACTACTCCACCGTCAGCAACGACAGACTGTGATGAGAGCGGAACCGAAATACGACCACTTGCCCGATCATACGAGCCGACTGTCGGGAGCACATCGCCCACAGTGAGCGTTTCTCCTGCGACCGGGACAACGTCTCCATTACGGCGAGTAACGAATGAATGCGCCTTTGTCGCCCGGATTGAACGCCCTGATTCAAGTTCAATTGAGAGGATTTCATCTGGGCTTTCGTGTCGACTTACTGCCTCAATATGTTTCCATCGAATCCGTTCATCGGTGTCAAGACTCGGAACTTCAAGCCCGTTCGGTGCGAGCGCAACTTCATGTCCATCAGCAATCCGAGTCTCTCGCTCATCAGTAGTAAGAATGGTATCAACGAATGAGCCAATTTCGGTAAGCTCTGTCTCACCATTACGACGAACGACGATCGATTCATCGGCTTCAATCGACATCTGTGTTCCAGGCTCCCCAATCGACTGTGCTGAGACTGTTCCTACAGGATCGTGTGCATCAACACGAGAGTCCTCATATCGGGAGGCAATCGCTTGTGCAATCTCATCAACCTTTTCGAGTGGAACCTCTCCTCGGTCTTCGATTGTCTCATAAATCCGATGTTGTAGACTCTCTGGGAGATTATAGTCATCAACGATAGCCACGATATCATCAGTTACATGCTCGTATTCGGAAGTACCAGCAATTGTATCAGTCATCAGATTCCACCCCTAGATTCCGTGCCTTATCAAGCCCTGGACCGGCGTATTCTGAAATATTCGTTGGTCGTTCCTGTCGGCCTAGGAACTGTTCTTTCTCCGTTTCAGATTCAAATTCTGTTTCGAGAATACGGTCGGCAACACTTTCGACGTCAATCGGCGTGTCCTTGCTTGAAGATATCTTCACTGGTGAGGTTCCGTCTTCACCAAACTCAAACTGGACGACATTACCAGAGGTATCTCGAACAGTGCCGTCATATTGCGCCTCTAATTCTGAGAGTGCATTGATGAGCCGTCGTTGGAGATATCCAGACTTTGATGTTCGAACAGCTGTATCAACAAGTCCCTCACGACCACCCATCGCATGGAAGAAGAACTCTCGTGGTGTCAATCCACCACGGTAGCTGTTTTCAACAAATCCATGTGCTTCTGCTGATAGATCATCAGGCTGATAATGACTAAGCGTTCGACCTTCGTATCCGCGATTAATCCGTTCGCCACGGACTGCCTGTTGACCAACACAGCCAGCCATCTGTGTAAGATTCAACATCGATCCACGAGCACCGGATCGTGCCATCACAACGGCAGGGTTGTCGTCTTCGAAATGATCCTCAGCAATTTCACCAGCAGAGTCACGTGCCTTACCGAGTTGCTGCATGATCTTCATTTCGAGCGTTTCATCGACTGTCCGCCCTGGAAGAGACTCAAGTTCACCATTCTCATACACATCGATGAATTGATTAACCTGATCGTATGCATTGTCGATTGCTTCATCAACCAGCTCGTTTGCTGCTGGTGGAATTGACTCATCATCGATTCCAATTGAGAAGCCAAAGTGCATGATCGCTCGCATCGCTAGCGATGCGACTTCATTAACGAACACACGGGCTCGCGTCTTTGAGTGAACCTTTGCGAGTGTGTCAACAACCTCACCACCAAAAGCGCCAACGGCGTTTTCGTCAATTGTTCCAGAAATGAGTTTGCCATCAACAATCTCGACGGTGTCACCTGCAGCAGAGGTGAATTCAAGATTCAGATTATTCGGGAGCAATTCACTGAATAGCTGCCGACCACTCCAGTATGGATTGCCATCCTCAGCCTGACCCGCAGCCTCTGGAAGAGTATCGATACTCGTTGCTCGGAGCAGATCAAGCGCTTGGGTTTCACTGAATTGTGGGTTTCCATTCGTGAGAAGGTATGTTCCCGAGATATGGTCCTGGATTGCTCCAATAATGTTTTCTCCAAATCGAGGGCTCAAGAGCTGTTCTTGAACACGCATCAATACTCGTGCCTCTGCACGTGATTCCTCCGTCTGTAGTGCGTGCATATTCATCTCATCGCCGTCGAAATCAGCATTATATGGTGGGCACACAACCGTATTGAGTCGGAATGTCTTGTATGGCATGACAACAACTTCATGTGCCATAATCGACATCCGATGCAGTGATGGCTGTCGGTTGAATATTACAATATCACCATCAATGAGATGACGATTCACCTCCCAGCCAGCACTGATCTTTTCTGCGAGTTCTTCGCAGTTTTTCTCTGTAACTTTGAGCCGTCGTCCATCTGGTCGTTTGACATAATTCGCTCCAGGATGTCCTTCTGGACCGTTTCGAACGTACTGCTGTGCACGGTCGACATTCCGTGCTGTGACGTTCATTGTCTGTGTCATTTCACGAGCAACACGCTCTGGGACACCTACTTCATTGAGCGAAAGCGTTGGATCTGGCGAGATGACCGTTCGTGCTGAGAAGTTTACGCGCTTTCCTGATAGTGATCCACGGAATCGACCTTCTTTTCCTTTCAGCCGCTGACTGAGTGTTTTGAGTGGTCGTCCGGACCGGTGTCGGGCAGGGGGTGTTCCCGAAATTTCATTATCAATGAATGTTGTCACGTGATACTGCAGCAGTTCCCAGAGGTCCTCAATAATGAGCTGTGGAGCACCAGCTTCGCGATTTTCCATAAATCGTTGATTGATTCGGATAATATCAACGAGTTTGTGAGTCAGGTCATCCTCGGATCGTTGCCCATTATCAAGTGTAATTGATGGACGAGCTGTCACTGGTGGGACCGGTAAGACAGTCATGACCATCCATTCCGGACGGGCTCGACTTGGGTCGATACCGAGTGTCTCGATATCTTCATCTGGAATGCTTTCAAACCAATCGCGAATATCAGAGGCCATGAGTTTGTTCATGTCCTCTTCCGTCAGGTCGATATCAAGTGCATTTTCGAGTTCCTCGCGATCATCGCCGACCGGACGGAACTCTCCGGAGAGTATATTATTGACTCGCTCAACATTGATACCTGTAGCTTCAGCTAGCGCGTTTGGTGACAGACCACTATCGTTCTCATCGTCAGGGTCTGGCTGCATCGCTGACGCAATCTTTTCTGGGTAATCTCCTGCAAGAACGTCTTGGACTTCGTAGTATGTGGTTGGTTTCTCATGTTTGATATCATGCTGCGTTTCACCACAACTTGGGCAGACGTTTGTTTTTCGTGCCTGTCGGACAGCTGATTTAAGCACATCTGTCCAGTCCTCACCAAGTTCCTCATTTCGTTGGAGCCCTTCACGGAACTCTTCGCGCTCGTTTTCAGTCAGCGCAAGATGTCCACAGTTACGACACGTTGAACGGAGCAATCGACGGATAAGCTTCGTGAATCCAACGTGAATGACTGGAGCAGCTAGTTCAATATGCCCGAAGTGACCATTACAGGATCCCGAGTGTGACCCACAGGTCTTGCACTCAAGCCCAGGATCAATGACCCCAAGTCGAGGGTCCATCAATCCCATGTCGATAGGGTAGCCGTCGTCGTCGTAAGTGTCTGCAGTAATCACTTTTGTTGCGGACATGTCGCGATACGTCTCTGGGTCCATTAATCCGAACTGAATGGCGCCGATTTCTTTTGGAGTCTGCGTTGACATTGTATATAGTGAGTGTGTTTATTTTTGTGTTTGTGTTTGTGTTTTATCGAGTCGGAAGCTTGTTCGTCGTCGTAGAGCGTATACTGGTTTGCATATGATTCTACACTGCATCTTGGAGGTCAAGTCGTGGTCGAATACCAAGAGCAATCATCTCATCTAAGAGTAATTTGAATGCATAGCTGATCTCAATTTCGTGAATATCATCTTCATCGCCCGAGACAGGGTCATATATCCGCCGTTGACCGCGATCTTCGACAGCAACCATCCCGGTATCTGCGGACACATAGACTTCTTCTTTATCAGATGAATCAAGAAGGCGTTCCTGCAGGACCATTGCTGCTCCGTGACCAATCACTGTATCGCGCTCCATTTCACCAAGCCGAAGTCCACCCTCACGAGCTCGTCCTTCGGTTGGCTGACGGGTGAGCACCTGCACTGGACCACGCGATCGCGCGTGCAGCTTATTGCTCACCATATGATACAATTTATGATAGAAGATTGTCCCAACGAAAATCTCTGCATCAATCTTTTCGCCGGTAATGCCGGAGTACATGACTTCTTTTCCAGAAGAATTGAATCCATTTTCTTCGAGTGCCTCTCGAAGGTCTTCTTCATCCTCACCCTGGAAGGCTGTTCCATCGACACGACGTCCCTGGAGCGACCCAACTTTCCCACCAAGCATCTCAAGAACGTGTCCCACTGTCATCCGCGACGGGAGCGCATGTGGATTGAGGACAAGATCGGGAACAACGCCCTCTTCAGTAAATGGCATATCCTCTTGTGGTGCAAGATGACCAACAACACCCTTCTGTCCATGTCGTGATGCGAATTTGTCACCTAATTCAGGAACGCGCTGATCACGAACGGACACTTTCGCAAGTTTTGATCCATCCTCGCCTTCCATCAATGTGACTGTATCAACAACACCGGACTCACCAGAACGCATCGTTACTGATGTTTCACGTCGTTTCTGTGGCGAGAGTCCACCCATATCATCCGGTTCCTCAAGGAATCGAGGGGGGGACGTCTTGCCAAGAAGAACTGAGTTCTCATCAACACGTGTTTCAGGATTAACTAATCCATCCTCATCGAGGTGCGTATATGCATCTTCACCGCGTGCACCACGAACATCTTGACTTGGGATCTCAAATCGATCTTCTTGTCCACCGGGATATCGTCTTTCCTCACCTTCATATGTCCTGAAGAAGTGCGACCGAGCCATTGCGCGGTCAACAGAACCCTGATTCATGACAAGTGCATCCTCAATATTGAAACCTTCATATGACATGACAGCAACCACAAAGTTCTGTGCTGCTGGTCGTTCATCAAAGCCAATCTGTTCTGTTGTTTGGGTTTTCACCATCGATAACTGTGGATAATGTAAGAGGTGTTGCCGCGTATCGGGGCGGATACGATAGTTTGCGGCTGGAATCCCAAGCGACTGCTTCATCATCCCTGCACCCATCGTAATCCGCGGAGAAGCATTGTGTTCTGGATATGGGATCATCCCAGCACCAATGCCGAAAATAAGTTGCGGGTCAATTTCGAGATGCGTGTGTGCTTCCTCTATTTCGTCCTCATCAACGGCGACATAGATGTCTTCTTCTTCTTCGGCATCGATGAACTCAATATATCCACGATTAACGAGATCCTCAAAGCTAAGATCATCATTTTTGACCGCATCGATTTCCTTATCTCCAAGACGTGGGGTGCCATCTTCGACGACAATTAGTGGTCGTCGTGCACGACCGGCGTCCGCGTTTATAATGACCTCGCGCGTTCGCTCTTTTACCGAGACATTGACCATGTCGCTGACTTCACCACGACGACGTGCCTCGCGGATATTGTCTGCAAGTGCATCAGGACTTTCATGTGTCCCGACAAGACTACCATTGACGTATACTTTCGCTTCTCGTTGTTTTGGGGTTTGAGCCATAAGTTATGAGATTCTTGAATTTGATTGTGTTATGATTAATTTGAACTGTGCTTCAGTTGGGTAAGGCTGAATCGGGTGATGCTGGCAGCGGGACAGAGTTCTTCAACATAATGGACAGTATATAATCTTACGTTAAATTCTGTTTCGTATTTTTCCTCTTCTGTGCACGCACACAAGCAGGTGGACTCCAACATGGATATCCACGCCCACACTGATTATGATCACACTGTATGGGATCGCCGCTATCCCACATTATGAGTTGTTAGTCGTCTGCCGGACTTCGGGTGTCTGTATCATCAGTGTTCGCACTGGTGTGGAAGATGTCCACGCCCATTGACGCCAGCTCTCGTTTGAGTGATTGTTCATCTTCAACGTTCTGTGAGAGCTCCATCGCTTGAGCAAAGTTCTTCACAAGCCCACAATTCGGTCCCTCAGGTGTTTCTGATGGGCAAATGCGCCCCCACTGAGTCGCGTGTAAGTCACGTGCCTCAAAGTGAGGTTGGCTTCGTGATAGTGGACTTCGAAGTCGGCGGAGATGTGATAGCACACCCATATAATCCGTCCGATCAACAAGTTGTGAGACACCAGATCGTCCACCAACCCAGTTGCCAGTTGCAATCGGGTGTTCGAGTCGTTCAGTCAGAACGTCTGATCGAACGACTGTATTGACTGTAAGTTGACGGTTTCGCATATTCGCTCGCTCAAGTTGATATTTCACGTCACGAGCGAGTTTATTCAGTGCCGTTCGGAACAGGTCTTTCATCAGATCACCAGAAACCTTCAGCCGCTTGTTGGCATAGTGATCTTTATCATCTGATTCACGCCGATTAAGTGCAAGTTCGAAACACGCCTCAGCCATCCGGCAGAGGTAATATGACTTATTGATCCGAACAGCTTCCTCTTCGATACCATCTTCATGGAGATGTGGAAGGAGGTATCGGTCAATAACGTAGTTTGCTCGCTTCAGTTGATAGTTTTTACCTTGCCCACTTGCAACGCGTTTCCCAAGCGTTTCAATTGCTTCCTCTTCGGTTTGAACTGATGCCTCTTCGAGATTTTCCAACATGAACTTCACAATCTCAGGGTCATCAGAAACGCGATGTACAATCTCTTCATCGGATTCAAGTCCGAGCGCGCGGACGAGCGTAACGAACTCAACACTACCGGAAACAGAGGGGAATGAGACTTCAAGCAGACCCTCACGATTACGCTCACATAGAACGAGTGCTCGATATCCACGTCGCTGTGAGAATGTCTTTGCGACCTGAATTTCATCCCCATATTTACTATCATACTCTGCAAGGATCTTATTCGGTGCTAGATCCTCAGAGGTCATCAATACGCGTTCAGATCCGTTGACGATGAAGTAACCACCTGGATCAACGGGGTCCTCACCGATATCAATGAGTTCCTCATCAGTCAACCCATGAATATTACACTTTGTTGAGCCGACCATGATCGGCATCCGACCGACCTTCGTTTCGGTCGTATCAACTACGACTTCCTGCTCTTCCTCACCACCACGGACGATTGACATCTCCATGAAGACCGGTGCGGCATAGGTAATATTGCGGAGTCGTGCTTCCTGTGGGAATAACAACTCCTCGGATCCATCAGCCTCGCGCACACGAGGCGTTTCAATCCGAACATCACCGAGTTCAACGAAAACCGGTTCTTCTCCCTCTTTATCACCGATATCAGTCTCAATACGCTCTTTTTCGGTAACAACGTCTTGCATCCCTCGTTCAAGGAAGTTATTGAACGAGCGGAAGTGGTGTTCAGCAAGTCGATCCTCTGAAAAGTACTCTCGTGAAACAGTTCGGCGGTCTTCTCGATTCATTCAATCACCAATCGGTATGAAACGGCTCGGTCAGTTGTTCGTGAGTCACGTACTATTTTTACAACATCGCCCGGCTCTGCATCATCTGGCAATGCTGGATCGCGGCGCTGTATCTTTGGAAGGTCAGCACGGCGAATATCATATTCGGTCAATATTGCCTCAATATCGTCTTCATTAATGAGTGTGTGTTCTGGAACGAGTGTATGTTGATTTACATCTACCATAGCTGGGTGGATCAATGAGCGTCACGTGGGAGAGAAACTATCACGGGATACTACAGTCTAATATGGTAGGCATCCATTTAACATTTATTACCCTCGGTGATGTCAGCACTGCTCATCACAATGGATGCCACAACCGACCCGCGTTGTAATCACATAATAGTAGATGCGTAATATATGTTATGCTGGAGATCGTCAAAAAGTGAGTTCATGACTCACAGCCGGTGGGCAGTCAGGATTGATTATCGGTCGGTTGAACTGATTGTTCAGACTGGGTCAATGTACCAGATGGGTCTGGATCTGGCTCAGTGACAATTTCAACAAGCGTTTCTGGATCAGTTTCGATCCCCTGTCGAGAAAAGAATGCAGCAACATTTTCACAGTCACGGCGGAGGAACATCTCAGCGTTCGGGTGATGAACAGTCACTGCTTGACCAAGGTCAATGACGACAAGTTCGCCATCATGAATGATCATATTGTACTCAGAAAGATCGCCATGAATAAGTCCAGCACTGTAGAGCCGCTGCATATACTCTTGAGCAACCTCGTACGCTGTCTGTGGATTCTCAATGTCTACTTCTGCGAGCCGACGGGCACGCTCTTCGACAAGTCCCACAAGTTCCATGGTGAGAACATTCCGTTCAACAGCGATCGGCTCAGGGACGCGGACACCCGCCCGCATTGCTCGTCGGAGGTTGGCAAATTCTTTTTGTGTCCATGCAAGTACGATTGCTTTTTTATCCTGTCCGAGTCCATCGAATCTGGGGTCGCCCTCAAGATAGCTTCGCATTTGCCGAAAGTCTGAGGCATTTATTCGGTATATTTTAACAGCGACATCAGTAGTATCCGTCCCGCGTGCCTCATATACATTTGCTTCTTTACCGGTCGAGATTGGTCCCCCAAAAGCAGCAATGTGATCATCCTGGACGAGTTTGTAGATTGCAGCAAAGGTTGCATCATCGAAAACAGACTGCTCAACCTTGAACTGGTCTGCATCGGTAAGACGTTCACGAAAGGTACTAAATTTGCGATCTCGGCGGCGGGCAATACGGTCCGCTTCCGTGTCGCTAACATCAATTTCTGCCCATTCATTACCGGGAGTATCGACCACATCAGGCGCTACAAATGCTGGTTCTGAGTTGGCGGGTTCAGTTTCGGTTTCGGTGGTTCATGTCACTCATATCTGTATCCGCGACTTCAGCATCGTCATGATCGTGGTCAGTCACCGGATACGACCCTCGTCACGAAGTTGATCTGCCTCAGATTTTTCATATCGCCATGTAATATCGCCTTTTTCATCTTGCCAATCCCATGGCTCAACAAGCACCACATCATCCTCGCGGATCCAGATTCGCTTTTGCATTCGACCAGGGATTCGAGCTGTCCGTTCATTACCGTCAGCACAACGGACAGTGACACGATTCGCTCCGAGCATATTGGTAACGACGGCGAATACCTCGTCGTCGTCAGGCATTCGAAGGTCATGACTCCCCCTGTTTTCGTCGTTGCTCATAATCGACAGTTTGGTGCGACTCGGTTTAAGTTATGCGAGGTTCTAGCTCGAAATGCTGAGTGCAGAATATCAAATACTGGATCCCGAGATACAATCTCATAGTGATTTCTTGGCTTCATTGATCGCGTATCTTCGCTCGCCCAGGCTCAATAAGTTCATCAAGATATGTGGCGAGTGCTTCTTTTGCATCTGCGGGATGAAGATCACCAGATTCGAGATCTGATTCAAGTTGATCATATGTGTCGTAGCTGAGATTTCCACCGTGCTTTTCACGACGCTCGATGACAATGTCGCCGAACCGTGGGAATACATGATATTCAAACAATTGAAGCACAGGATTGTATCGTGACTCACCGTCGCCGGTTGGGTTGGGATTGGCAGTAGGAGGGCAATATGCACTCTCAATTTTTTCTGTAAGTGTCGTCGTATCATCTTCCATTGAGATTGAAACCCCAGATGAGGATGACATTTTACCAATACCGGTTGTCAGGTCTGCAATAAGTGGAGTATGAAGACATATTGGAGCGTCTGCATCAATATTTGGAAGTGTATCACGAGCCAACATGTGCACCTTTCGCTGCTCAGTTCCACCAATCGCGAGATCGATATCTAAATACACGATATCAAGCGCCTGCATCAGCGGATATACTGCATGTGCAACTGTTGCTGTATCATCGCCTTTGATTGCCGCCATGGCTCGTTTTGAGCGTGCAAGTGAAGTTTCAGCCTCAAGTGCATGAAGATCTAATGCATATTCTTCATCAAATTGGAACGATGAGCCCAAAATGAACTCAGTTTGGTCTGGGTCAAGTCCGTATGCAATAAATTGTTCACGCATCTGCGACGCAGTCTCTCGTATCTCTGCAAATGTTCCCTTACCATTGAGATACGCATGGACATCCGCAAGAAGAACAACAATATTAACCCCAACTGATTGAAGTTCAATGAGTTTATTTGCTGTAAGCATATGACCAACATGAAGAACGCCGGAAGGTTCATATCCGACATACGCGCGCTTTTGATCCGGTGAGTCCGAGAATTCACGTGTCTCTTCGTCTGTGACCACCTCAGCGGTATTTTGTGTAATTGACTCGTATACGTCCGTATCCATACATATTCGGTATTGTGATATCGATATATGCGTTCTGATGCCGATATTAATTATCAATTCATATTGATAGATTACTTCCTCGTTTAGCTGGATCTGGTGTGGGTAGATCGGGACATAGTATCGTAACTCCGAATATCTTGAAGCACATAGTGTTGATCCATGGCAACAACTCGGTCACCAATGATTGTGCTTGGTATAATGGTGGTCGCTGCTTTCCTCCCGCTCACCATACTGTGGACTGTCACCACCAATCTTCAAGCACTGCTGTACTTCATTGGATTCGCGTTGTATTTCCTGATTGCACATATTGTGCTTCCCGGGTGGGTGTACATCGATGCTAATGGTCGCGAGAGCAATGCTGCACTTACCTGGACAGTTGTTGCGTTTATACTACCAGTTGTTGGGTTTGTATGCTATTACTTGCTCGGGCAACCGGACGCTCCACATCAAGTTGAAGCGAGTGGAACGGATACCAGCGTCAAGCGCTAGAGCAGTCTATACTGCTACTCGTTATTAATCGAATATCATGCGAATAGTATGATAACCTCAAACGAATCGACCAGGGGTTCTCAGTAAAATCGATGCCGGTGATATATTCATGCTGTATTGTGCGCTGTGACGACAGTTCACAATCATATCAGTGACAAACATAAGTATAATATGATGACTTTCGTGATCGGATAAGTAATAACGCGTAGCCGTGCTATTGACCGCTCTGTGTTTCTGCGCGATGTTCAGAGATAATCTGATCAACCATCGATGCTTTTCGTTCACGGCGTCGTTCTGCTGCGCGACGTTCCCAGTCTTCAATCGCTTTTTCAATATCTGATTCGCGAGCAACAGCCAGTTCATCAACCTCCTGAATCGCGACGTTATCCACAGGTGCGACCGGAATTTCATTTTCAAACAGCACACGGTCAGCTACTTCAGAAAGGTTACCACCAGAGCGGAGCACGATACGGGGGTCGGTCGCCACTAACCGCTCAGCAGTTGACTGACCGGCACCAGAGGCATCACGAAGGTACACCACATCACCTGATGCAAGTCCGTATTGCTCATCTGTCTGAATAACTGCATCAGTGGTAAATTGCTCAATAATTTTTACCGGTGCGAGGTCACCGTCGGTGTCAACATCAGTGAAATTCGAATGATCAAGTTTCCAGAGATGTTTAAGTCGTTTTAATTTTTTATTGAGGTCGTCTTTTTCTGATTCCACTGTCTCGATGCGACGTTCAAGCCGGTTGTTTTCACGTTCAAGACGTTTTACCTCACGGCGCTCTCGAGCCTGTCGCCGTTCTTCGCGTTTTGCTTCCGAAAGCTTCTGTTCGTATGATTCGATTGTGTCATCTCTGTCATCAATCGTGTCCTCAAGACCCTCAACATGTGATTCAAGTCGATCAACACGTCGACGGAGCCGCTTAATTTCACGTTCTTCTTCTGTTAGTTCACGCGGTTGATGGTCAGTGTCATCATCATCAGTTGTTTCATCCTCGTCGAGATCGCGCAACACCGCCTCAACAGACTCTTCACCAGCAACGACTCGGGCGAATACCTCACTACGGTCGACATCACGTGGCGTTTTCTGTATGATCCGGTCAAACTGATCAGCATGATCATCAGCCGCAAACAATGCCGCAGCAAGGGCGTCTCGCTGATGATCATCGTCATATGCGGCATCCCGCGTGCGGTGGAGTTTTTCATCAACCGGAAGGTCAGTTGACGGTGTCCACGCGGCAGCGTCAAAGCTCCGGCGAAAATTCTCAACAGTTTCAGGTATCGGTGTGACATCTGCCGCAACAATGATTGGACGACCGCGTTCAATGAGCCACTCAATCACCGCAGCAGTATCGGCTGTTCGTGATGAGTAGACATCATATATTGTCCCATCAAGCCCGATAACTGCAGCAGCGGTTGTCGTCCCAGGGTCAATCCCAACAACAACAGGATCACGACGTTCAGCAAGTGGGTCAAACTCAATTCCGTCTTGACGCTCGCGTTCAATCTCTATGCGTGTGTCACCAGATCGCCCGGCAGAAACAGGAATATCTTCAGGTGGGGCTGAAACGGTAAATACAGCGTTCGAATAGCCACCGTATTTTTCTGTTACTTCTGAGTCAAACTCAAGATTTTCCTGTTGAAGCCGTTTTTGAACCTCACGAGAACGTCGTTTAACAGAGCCATGAATCCGACGGGTGTATCGATCTTGACTCCAACCACCTTTTCCGGTGGAGCGACCACGAGAAACTTTCACTACTGTTGTATCACCGAATGCTGAAACTTCGTGACCAACGTTTGCAGCTGCAAGACGAGCCGCCGCTTCAGCCTCTTTCATTGGCTTTTTACCGTATGGAACGCCATGGCGCGAAGCAACACGAGAGAGAGGCTCAGGTCGTTCTGCACCGGTTACCTGCACAAGCGTTGTCTCGGCGGGTACTGATTGTAAGAAATGAACCAGTTCATCCTTATCGGCCGCCAGCTCATACATATTGTCGGTCGCGATAATAGCTGGTTCCTCACGGTCTATGAGCCGAGATAGTTTTCGATATGAAACAACATCACGGTCAACATGCTCGCCATCGAAAGCAACGACAGCGTATGAAGGCGCATCGCCGCGGACATCCCCGCTTTGGATATCCACGCCGAAGACGAGTGAGTCGAGTGCGCTCGTCCGGTCGTTCACAAATGCAATTCATCGTGTGCAGATATATATGCCACGCTGATTATGAACATAAAATCAAAATACAGTGACATAATATAATTCACGGCATCCACAGTTATCACTCGGCTTTTAGATTGCATCTCTCGATAGAATTAGTCAAATAAAGTACTATATTTTCGAGCAGCTCAATTGAATCGGTCTGAAACTATCAAAATGTGGTGTGGTGACGAAGTCAAGTAACTGTATCTACAGGTACCTATGACTGCTTGAATCCACTATGTCATATCAGGAGAAGCGTGAGCATCATCAGCATCAGGAAATGGGACATCGACTGTGCGACCATCATTAGGAATAAACGCTTGTTGTCCGTCGAGTGCAGCCGTTGCATCATTTTTAAGCGGGGTTACATCCCCAGTATACCGTGATGAGATATGTGTGAGTGCAAGCCGTCGTACGTCTGCACGCGCTGCAATCTGTGCTGCCTCCTGTGCTGTCGAGTGACCCGTCTGTCTAGCTCGGTCCGCTCGGTCAGCGGCAAAAGTAGCATCATGAATAAGTAAATCAGCATCAGTCGCAGCCTCAACAGTCATCTCAGTTGGGCGTGTATCTCCAGTGTAGACGACTCGACGACCTGGTCGAGGATCACCAACAACCTGTTTGGGATGAACGACACTCCCATCAGCTAATTCAACAGACTCACCATCATGTAACTGACCGAATTTCGGACCAATAGGAACACCTAGTTCCTCTGCTCGTTCGCGATTAAACCGACCCTTACGATCTGATTCAATGAGTGCATACCCAATAGATGTGACACCACGGTGTGATGTTTCGAAACTACGAATCATGTAGTCGCCAGTATCGACAGCAACGGTTCCTGGTCGGATTTCACGGATGTTAATTGGATATCCAGGACGGTAGCCGGCAGTCTCGACTAAATGTTGGAGATGTGGTTTTGACCCAGGGGGTCCATGGATCGCAAGCGCGTCCGTCCGGTCATTAAAGTCGAGGGTTTGGATAAGACCGGGAATTCCAAGAATATGATCACCATGAAGATGAGTCACAAAAATATGCGAAAGGTTGAATCCAGTCCCAAATCGCATCATCTGTCGTTGTGTGCCTTCACCACAATCAAATAATAGTCGCTCACCATCGCGCTCAATAAAGAACGCACTCGGTCCCCGTTCTGTCGTTGGCACAGCCCCACCGGTCCCGAGGAACGTTACACGCATCAGTTGTTTCAGATATTGACTGATAAGATAAACCCGTGTCGAATCGGTGTCCACTAAATTGGGTGGACGATCTTCCCAATGGACAATCATAACGGATGCTCGCGGATGTGCGAGACGGTCATTTGTTTTATCTGAAAAGATGCAAATGTGTATCCTAAATCAGTGATAATGTTTCAGTATGAAGCATGACAGAATTCATGCACAGCCACCTTCACACGATACTGACCGGTGGTCTGTCGGCACGATTGTCTCAGTTGAAACGCAAGATGGACACTGCGCTGTCACCGTACAAACAGCGCAGGGAAATGAACACGAACTAACAGTAACGATAGCAGTTCGCGATTTGTTCTTGAGCCGGCTTGATGTTGAGATTGAGCTTGACACCGGAGACGAACCTAAGCTGAACAACGCCATCGGAGAGCGAGTATGGTATCGGGCACGTGGAGAATAACGGGATTCATACATAGCGGTCGCAAATAAACATATGATGCAGGCACCATTGTGGATAGAGCGTCATGCTCCCGCACTCGCTGAATTACCGCAGGCAGGTGCTCGGGACCGACTCACCCGGATAGTGGATGAGCCCATGAATCTCATTATTCAAGGACCACCGGGCGTTGGAAAGACAGCCGCTGTTCGAGCGTTCACACGTGAGGTGCATTCAGACCCAGATGCCGACTTAATCGAGATTAATGTCGCAGATTTCTTTAATCGAAGTAAAAAACAGATTCGAGAGGATCCACGATTTGAGCGGTTTCTTCAGGGTCAAACTGCTTTTTCAAAGCAGTATCGTCGTGGAGATGGAAGGAATAAGTACAAGCGTGACTGGTCAAAGCGAGACATGATATCACACGTGATGCAAGAACTCGCATCGTATCAACCAGCCTCTGGTAATTATAAAACCGTCCTGCTGGACAATGCTGAAACAATTCGTGAGGATTTCCAACAGGCACTTCGCCGGGTAATGGAGCGGTATCATGAGAGCACACAGTTTGTTATTGCTACTCGTCAGCCAACAACACTGATTCCACCAATCCGCTCACGATCATTTCCCGTTCCTATCCGGGCACCAACAGCCGATGAGATTGAATCAGTTATAACTAATATTGCCGCAGCCGAGGATGTTGAGACCGATGAAATGGCAGTGACGCTTATTGCCTCAAAAGCCGACGGTGACCTTCGATATGCAATCTTAGCAGCACAGCATGCTGCAACCGAAGGCGATGGAGCAATCACGACAGATGCTGCTCAAGAGGCGCTTGCGGATGTTGGGTATGAAGATACATTCCAAGAGATTCTTGATGATGCTGCTGCCCAGGAAATCGATGACGCTCGCGATCAAATAACTACCTTGCTTGATGATGAAGGATTCAGCGGACAGGAGCTTCTCAGAGAACTCCTCTCTGTTGCAAACACATATCCTGAGACATATGGAAATACGAATATCATTCGGCTTCATCGGTTAGCTGGTGCCGCTGATCGTGACCTTGCTGAAGGTGGTGAGGATAGACTACACCTGACACATCTGCTGGCTGCATGGGCAAGCGGACAGTCAACACTTGATGAGACAGCAGAGATATCTGAAACGCAGACGTCAGGAAAGCGAGCATAATTTTATTATCGTGTTGATACTTTCAGCAATCTCAAATCAATTCGCTCCTGGTGTTCGTCGGTATGCTGTTCCGGTGTTCATATTTGCGGGTATAGTCGCTGGAGTTGCCCCGCCCGTTGGTGCGTTCGCATTACTGGTTGGTGGTGCTATCTTGTGGTTTTTCCGTGATCCTTCCCGACAGCCATCCGGTCCAGGTATTGTGTCTCCTGCTGAGGGTCGTGTGACCGTTATTCGTGAAGAGGGTGAGCAGATTCGAATTGGTATTTTTCTAAATGTAACTGATGTTCATGTCGCACGCGCACCGATTGCTGGAGAGGTAACACAATGTACTCATCGAGAAGGGGCTCACCGCCCAGCGTTTATGAAAGATTCACCGAGAAATGAACGTGTTGACATTGCAGTTACTACCTCAGATGGACCCGCCGAGATATCACTTATTGCCGGTGCTGTTGCACGGCGGATTCATCCATATGTTGATACTGGAACGCCTATCAAGCGTGCACAGCGAATTGGACACATTGATTTCGGGTCACGCGTTGATGTGTTGCTCCCACCAAAATACACTATTGATGATCTTCTTATTGGAGATGGTGATAAACTGCGTGCAGGTGAATCAATCGTTGCACGACAGAAATGAATCTTAGTTTCAGCTATTATTTCTCGGCGCCGGCACGTCTGAGCGCATGGATGTGTCGGGTTAGTGATCGATGAACGCGTTGCTCAAATTCGGCTGTGACCGTCCATCCCACCTTGCTCGCGATATCATCGTATGAGCGATCAGCAATGATAACACATCGAGGGGCAATTCGAATTGCTTCTGTGAGTGCACCAGTGACGAGGTCAGTGAGTCTATCTGCGGCGATCTTTGACTGACGACCATATGGTACATCAAAGATAACGGCATCAACGGTGTCGTTCAGAAGTGGGAGTTCGGTTGCATCTGATTTGAATATATTCCATGCTTGTGTCGAAAGATACTGATCAAGATTCTGTGCTGCACCAACTGCCATTTTTGATTGTGCATCAGATCCAATGACAGTCGCTCCAATTAACCCGGCCTCAATGAGTGTTCCACCTGTTCCTACCATCGGGTCAAGCACCGTTGCATCCGGGAGTGTTGGACCGGCAGCCAAGTTAACATACGCGCGAGCATCCCGTGGTGCCATGCTTCCTGGCTGGAAAAACGGACGATCTGTCGGAGCACGCGAACCAAACGCAGTGCTGACACTGTTGATTGCCCAGCCAAGAAGACAGATATCATCAGCAAAGCAAGCCCGGAGTTCATATACTGGCTCCTCAAGATCGATATCACACCCATTGCTGACAAGCACATCACCAAGTGCACGTTCAACTGAAGCAGTGCTGATATCAGCTGTTGACCGGACGTTTTGTGCTCGAACAGCAACCGTCGGTGTAGGTTGACCGCTCGTGGAAGCCATCTTAGAGCCGTTTATCGATTCGGTGGCTCTGTCATCATTATGTTCATACTCAACAGATGTCGATTGGAGTAGCTCAACGGCACTTTTTTTTGTTGCATCAGTCTGTCCGATGAGAGTGGAGACATGGTGCGTATATGCAAGTGTTTGGATGCGGTCATATCGGATCTCACGGGCTGTGGCAAGTCCAGGGGCTACGCGGGTAACCGCTGAGGCGGCTGCATACTCAGCCTCAGCAATACCGAGAGTCTCATCACTCGCTTCTCCGGCGAGTTCGAGATAGTACATACTTTCCTGTATGTATCAGACGTCATTATCGTTCTGTCCAAGACGTACAGCGATTCCATGTAACCATAATACGTTACTTTTTACTATCACAGAAAATTTTAGTAGTTTCAAAACTTGCTTTTGAGCGAAGATATTCAAATGCATATAAATAACACAACATTCACCGATGAGACAAAATCCGATACAAGCAGTGATGTTGATGAAGCAAAATCTATCGAAAGGGACGATAATAAAGTAGAAACTGAATCAGCGAATGAATATATAAGTGGTGACCGGATTAGGTGTCCAGAATGTGATGGTGACACCGTCGCAAGTGCCGATGGTTCTAAGACGATTTGCTCAGCGTGTGGACTTATTATTACTGAAGATGAAATTGACCGGGGACCCGAGTGGCGGGCATTCGATGCTAACGAACGGGATAAAAAAGCACGCGTCGGGTCGCCAACAACGACGCTGATGCATGATAAAGGATTATCGACAAATATCGGATGGCAAAATAAGGATGCACATGGACAGTCAGTTTCCGCAGAGAGACGACGCAAACTCAAGCGACTACGGACGTGGAATGAGCGGATTCGAACACAGGGTTCGAAGGATCGGAATCTGAAGCATGCCCTTGGTGAGATTGATCGAATGGCTTCACCGTTGGGTATTCACCAGACAACACGTGAGACCGCGAGCATGATTTATCACCAAGCGCTCAAAGCTGATCTATTACCCGGTCGGTCAATAGAAGGTGTTGCAACAGCAGTTTTGTATGCCAGCTCACGAATGGATGGGGTTGCCCGGAGTATTGATGAAGTCGCCACAGTTAGTCGGGTCCCAACACTTGAAATAAAACGGACATATCGATATATTATACGAGAGCTAGATATACAGATTCCGCCGACTAATCCAATCGAGTATATTGGTCGATTTGCATCTGCAGTTGGGTGTGACGATGAGACTGAGCGACGCGCTCGTGCGCTCATCCAACAGGCAACGAGTAAAGGTGTCCACAGTGGAAAACACCCAGTTGGAATTGCTGCAAGCGCCCTATATGCAGCAGGTCAACTTTGTGATGCCAAATTAACACAGTCTGAGATATCTAAAGCAGCTGATGTGAGTGAAGTAACGATACGAAATCGATACCGAGAGATACTCGAAGCCTCAGAGGGGGTGACCAGTCCGTGAGTGCTGCTCCAGAGAGGATCCAATGTTATGACTGTGGGGAATCATATCAGTATCTGGGTCGTCAACATCATTCAGGCGAATGCCCGACGTGTCATTCACATTGCGTCAGCCCAGCCGGAAAGGTACGAATATTAACCACTGTTGATGTATTAACTGAAGAAACCACATCTGCAGTAGTTGTGTTAGCGGTCGATGACTCAAGTCGCCGGTATGTGTATCACTTTGGTAATATCGAGGGAGAAATCCAACTACTCGCATTGCGGATCGATGATCATGTTCTCCACTCATCAAATGTAGCTACGATGCCATCTCCTCCAGCAGCTATCTCTTCGGCTGTTGAGCAGTATTTGCCAACTGGATCAATGTTTCATTCGTCAGAGGGTTGAGGTCCAAATTAAATGATACCTGTTGACATCCCCTCAACCTGAACGGCGCCGTTTTACTTTTATATCTCTCATAAAACATCAGTTTATGAGTAGTGTCCTCATCTACCTCAAAGTCACACGCTAGAGATGAATATGTATGCAATCATAATGGCTACTAATTGAAATTTCTGCGATAAGGGATGGGTATCTCACCAATCTTTTTAGTCATTAAATACGATTTTTAAATTAGTTATGAGTGATCCGAAAGACACAATCAATGTTGAAAATGTCGTTGCCTCGACGGGGATCGGGCAAGAACTTGATCTTCAAAGTGTGGCAATGGATCTTGAGGGGGCTGATTATGATCCGGAGCAGTTTCCTGGATTAGTCTATCGAACACAGCAACCGAAGTCTGCTGCGCTTATTTTTCGATCTGGAAAAATTGTCTGTACCGGTGCACAGTCAACTACTGATGTTCGCGAAAGCCTTCATATTGTATTTGATGAACTTCGTGATCTTCGGATCCCCGTCTCCGATGACCCAGATATTACTGTGCAAAATATTGTAACGTCTGCGGATCTTGGCGAAGATCTTAATCTCAATGCAATCGCTATTGGGCTTGGGTTGGAGAATATTGAATACGAACCAGAACAGTTTCCGGGACTTGTATATCGACTTGATGACCCAGCTGTCGTTGCATTATTGTTTGGATCAGGGAAGCTTGTAATCACGGGTGGTAAGCAGCCCGATGACGCGCGTGAGGCTGTTGACGTTATTCTTTCTCGATTAAACGATCTTGGTCTGTTTGGGTAGTCAAGATACTCCCTGAGTTACTTGCTGGTGGGCTGTGATATCGAATTTATTATATTCAATACTTTTTTGATAGCAGTTTGTTTCTATTTTATTACCAGTGTCACCGTTACCACGGTTCACTGCACGCGTTCTCATATCCCAGCAAAAATCGAACTCTATATATTATCTTAGTCAGTATCAATGAATCTCATATTAGTTATCTCGTTTCTATTCGAACAGACAATATTCATATCAATTATTCGCCTATATTCCCAATCAATCGCGATTATATGGGAGATGATGATAGCACCTGTTCAACTAGATGTCTGTGCAGCGTATCTAATTTCCACTCTGCAGGTAACCACTAGCCCACTCCGAATCGCCGGCACGGTCGCATCGTTTGCGCTGTTTCTCACTGTTACCGGGCATATCGCCGCACGAAACGTTCTTGGAGACGTACCGATCAGAAATGCATTCATTATTGGAGCTGTCCCGGCACTCGTTGCTATTCTGGTGACGACATTTAATCTCAATTCATTCATTGGGCTTGCGGTCGCCGTCATTCTTGACTGGGCAGTTATCCGAACGCTCTATGAGCAGTCAAGCTCGATGAGTGCATACATTACGTTCATTCATTTCGTAGTTAGTATCATCCTTGCTGCAGTTCTTTACGCTGTTTTGGCACTTATTGGAAGCTTCCCAGGTTGATCTTCTTACAGGATATTACATAAATAGTTCAAGCCAACTAGAGATTCAGCACAATTTATATTTTCCAGGGATAGAACAATAGTACACAGACGGATTGATTTTCTCCCATAGCTTGTCATTGGGCGCTCAATGGTCACGATCGTCAGCCGGGTGACGAAATTGTATATATATCAGTGTGACACGACGCCCAGAGATATCTCATTACTTCGGGATCACTCAACCAATCGTTCGATTTCAGTGACAAGGATGCCTGATGCGCCGACAGCTTTGAGTTCACTCACAATCTCAAACACATCGCGTTCATCCACCACGACATGAACCGCAACAGTATCCTCACCGGCAACATCCATGATTGTCGGCCCCCCGAGTCCAGGGATAACCTCACGAACTGCATCAAGTCGATCCTGTGGGGCATTCATCATCAGATATCGCTTTCCTTCAGCAGTGAGCACTGAATTAAATGCCGTAACCAACTGCTTGACTTTTGAATCATCAACACGTTCTGGATTTGCATAAAGTCGTACTGAGGACTCGAGCACCTCATCGATAACGCTGAGTCTATTCATGCGGAGTGTCGTTCCTGTCGAGGTGATATCGACGATAGCGTCCGCCATCTCAACATGTGGGGTCAACTCAGTCGCTCCTGTTACTTCAACAATCTCAGCGTCAATTGCGTTATTCTTCAAATACTGACGTGTTACTCGAGGGAATTCTGTAGCAACGCTGCCACCCGCAACGTCTGCAGGGCTACTCAATGTTCCGTCCTCAGGAGCAGCTAATACGAGTTGACATCGACCAAACTCAAGATCAACAAGTTCAGTAAGATTACATCCGGACTCGATGACCTGATCACGACCAGTGATACCGACCGCGGCAGCCCCATCGCGGACATACTGTGGAATGTCTGCAGCACGGGCAAAGAGCAACTGAACGTCAGGATCAACAGTATCGGCATAGAGCTTTCTTTCTGCTGCTCCCTCAAGATGGAGTCCAGCCCGTTCAAGCAAAGTGACACTGGGATCATGCAGACGACCCTTATTTGGGACGGCAATGCGCATAATTAGACGCTCACGAGCCTGAAACCTAGAACTTTCGTTCTCATTATCTGCAACTCACATCCAGGGTAGACTAAACGCGGACCGAAATGGAATCAGTCCTGAAATAAATCAGATTTGTCACATGTGATACATTGTGATAATAAGCCACTGAATCGATCGTCTCAATGCCCGGGGACTGATAGTGTGGCTGGTATAATCATCATTCATGACGACTGAAGTACTCATTATTACTGGAGGATATGTACTCCAATTGGGACAGGACCCCGACGTTATTGAGGCTGATATACGCATTAACGGTACAACTGGGAAGATTACAGATATTGGAACAGACTTGGTACCGACAGAGCGGACAGATAATAATGGCAATGACGGTGAGCAGGCAGTTCAAACACTTGATGCAGCAGGGTGTGTCGTAATGCCTGGATTAGTTAATGCACACACACATGCTGCGATGACATTACTTCGAGGGTTTGCCGACGACAAACCACTCGAAACGTGGTTACGCGAAGACATCTGGCCGGCAGAGGCTGAAATCACGTCTGCAGATGTTCGGGCTGGGACAGAGCTTGCAATAGTCGAGATGATTCAGTCGGGAACGACAGCCTTCGCCGACATGTATTTTCATGTGTCAGAGGTCGTTGCAGCCATTGCGGGTGCTGGTCTACGTGCTCGAGTCGGTCATGGTATCGTAACCACTGGAAAAGACGATGAGGCTGCCCGTAATGATCTAAATAAGGGGCTTCAGGTGGCACGAAAATATGATGGGGCTGCTGATGGTCGAGTTCACACTGCGTTCATGCCACACTCATTGACTACAGTTGGTGAGGAGTATCTCCAGGATGCGGTCAGTGAGACACGGAATGACGATATTCCGGTTCATTATCATGCGAATGAGACCCGCTCCGAGGTGGATCCAATCGTAACGAATCATGGTCAGCGACCACTTGCATATGCTGCAACACTTGGAATGCTTTCTGCATCAGATTTCCTTGCTCACGGTGTTCATGTTGATACGGATGAAATTAGTCGACTTGCAGAGACAGGGGCATCTATCATTCACTGTCCAGCATCAAATATGAAACTCGCATCTGGAATCGCACCGATCCCAGCGTTACTTGATGCCGGAGTGACGGTTGGACTCGGAACAGACGGTGCCGCTTCAAATAACGATCTTGATATGTTTGATGAACTTCGCGATGCTGCGATGCTTGGGAAGATTGGAGCTGATGATGCTGCTGCAGTTCCAGCCGCACAAGCGATTCATATGGCAACAGCAGGTGGCGCAGATGCACTCGGACTCCCTGGCGGGCGGGTCGAAGAAGGGGCCGCTGCTGATCTTATTGCCGTTGACCTGGACTCTCCACATCTTACACCAACACATAACATCATTAGTCATCTCGCATACGCCGCCCGCGGGAGTGATGTCAAACACACCATCTGTGATGGGACTGTGTTGATGCGCAATCGCGAAGTACAGACGATTGATGTCGAGGCAGTCGTCGAGACAGCAGAAACACGGGCGGAGTCGCTTATCGAACGAATGAATTGATATTTCTATTAGCGAGGCGGGATTGTTTGATAAAAAATGATTTGACAGTAATGATACTCGAATCTGTGATGATTACTTGAGGCTCGCTGATTCCGGCTTGATACAAACACTCGAAATGCAATGAATCGCTATCAGGTCAAATACAATTGCTAAGAGACTCATTTTGTAGTAATTATATTGATAGATTACACACTGTGTTTTCTCATACTACTCATGAGTGGCGGTGAGTCTTAGCGTATCTCTGCTGATCAACGACTTACGTCTGTAGTCAGCTGAGATGCATTTTACTGAAACTTTGTGAGTTAGCGAGGTAGTTCGTGCGTCGATATTGAGCATAAAATAAAATGTCACAACTCTCAGTCGGTAGCGTTTTGACCATTCTCACCTACATATATAATATGAGCGCGTACTCCCCTCTGAGTGCACAACTTGACGCTGATACTGATATCGACGTTGAGAGTACACGAACAGAGGGACGTCGGAAAATGGAGTGGACACTTCAGCATATGCCTATTCTCCAGGAATTGCGGGAGCGATTTGCTGAGACAAAGCCACTTGATGGCGAGACGATTGGAATGGCGATGCATGTTGAAGCAAAAACGGCAAATCTTGTCGAACTGCTTGCACTAGGTGGGGCTGAGGTGGCAATTACTGGCTGCAATCCATTATCAACACATGATGATGTGAGTGCCGCGTTGGACTCGAATGAAAACGTCACCTCATATGCAAAGCGTGGTGTCGATGAAGAAGCATATTATGATGCAATTGAGGCGGTTGTTACGCATGAACCGACAATTACCATCGATGATGGGATGGATATGGTATATGCAATTCATGAAGACTATCCAGATCTCCTCGACACGATCATCGGAGGTGCAGAGGAAACAACGACTGGAGTGCATCGATTGCGAGCGATGGATGAAGATAATGAGCTCCAATATCCTGTATTTGCGGTCAATGATACCCCGATGAAACGACTGTTTGATAACGTTCACGGGACTGGCGAATCAGCACTTGCAACGATTGCAATGACGACGAATCTCTCGTATGCTGGAAAGAACGTCGTCGTTGCTGGCTATGGCTATTGTGGAAAGGGCGTTGCAGAGAAGGCTGCTGGGCAGAACGCGAATGTGATTGTGACCGAGGTTGAACCCCGTCGGGCATTGGAAGCACACATGGAGGGGTATGAAGTGATGCCAATGAATGAGGCAGCCGCCCGTGGTGATGTGTTTGTCACGACGACTGGAAATCGCGATGTAATCACACGAGCAGACTTCGAAATGATGAATGATGGTGCTATCCTAGCAAACGCCGGTCATTTTGATGTTGAGATTAATATTGAAGAGCTTTCAGAACTCGCAGTTGACACATACGAAGCTCGTGACGGTGTGCAAGCATACGAACTAACTGATGGGCGTCGTCTCAACGTTCTTGCAGAAGGGCGATTGGTCAACCTTGCAGCACCAATTGCACTTGGACACCCTGCTGAGGTGATGGACCAGTCATTTGGTATTCAAGCAGTTTGTGTTCGTGAACTTATCGAGAATGAATCAGCATACGGTCCTGGTGTCCACAATGTCCCAGATGGACTCGACCGTGAGGTTGCAGAGATTAAACTCAAAGCTGAGGGAGTCGACATTGATTCACTAACCCAAACACAATCAGAGTATCTCGACAGCTGGAGCCACGGAACATAGAGCTAATTTCGGAATTGTGGTATAATTATTGCCTTCATGTTCTGTTCTGTTCTGTTCTGTTCTGTTCTGTTTTAATTTCTATATAATCGGATAAGTATCCGATGAAGTAGAATATCGCATCATGAGTGTTTACTTATACCCAAGTGCTGACAGCCGCGCTTCGACTGCACTATTCTCTCCAACAGTGTCGCCGTTATTATTGCTGCCTCTTACCGTCTCATTGGTATTTGTGACCGCTTCTCGAAGTGTGACGACGTGTTCAGCAGCAACCGCTGCAAATTGATCAATGACTCGTTGCTGTAATGCCGTTGGGTCAACACTCAAATCAATTTGTTGTGTCGGGTCCGCAGAACGATTGTATAGCTCTATTTCTTCAGTATCCACATGTTCGATGTATGTCCACGTATGATCGCGGACACTAACAAGCAATTCACCGTCTTCGATTCGTCTTGGAATAGGCTGTGTAGTGACTGTTTCCCCACGAACCGCAATAGAGACCACGGGATCGGTGGGTGAACTATCATTATCAACGGTAGTCGGGAGTAGTGATGAGCCAGTCCATGAAGACATTGAATCAACACTAAATAACGATGTAATCGTCGGAGGAATATCATCAAGTCCGACTTGATTCCTCACCCGGCGACGTTGTTGAACTGAGAGAGAGTCAGGGAGATGAATGAGCAGAGGAGTCTGAATCAGCTCATCATACAGTTTGGGATAGTGTGCGAGGTGTCCATGTTCTTGAAATTCTTCGCCGTGGTCACCAGCGATAATAAGCGCAGTCTCATCGGCGTGGTTTGCCGTTTTAAGAGTCTCACGAATTCGACCGATGCTAGCATCAACTTGTCGAACAGCCGCATGATAGAGTGTTCGAAGATCCTTGAGAGTCCGCTCACCAACTTCGCGACCAAGCCCAGTTTGGGTATGTGCAAGTAGCATACGATGAGTGCCAACGAGCCCATTAGATACCTCTCGAATATATCGTGGAGCAGGAACGTACGGTGTGTGAGTATCCATATAGTGTATCCATAAGAAGAATGGTGCATCGGTCTCAGTAATGAATGACTGTGCAGCGCGCTCGACATCGAACAGTCGAGAAGCATCAAAAAATGGGCGGTCATGTGAGCCACCGGTGACAGCGGACTGAATCCTTCGGAAAGGGGCTCCAGCGAGCTGGAGCCACGCTTCGATTGTTGGATGTGTTGCGAGATATCGGCTATAGATATTTGATCCAACCGATGCAACGAATGAATCAAATGTATTAAAACCGGCATCATAGCCCCAGTGCTCGGTGAGAAATCCATTAGCGGCATTGAACCCACCAGTAGCAATACCAGCATCAGTAAGTGTTTGTGCAAGCGTTGGAACCGCCGTGACGCCGATCTCTCCTGTATCAGCAAAGACTGGACGCGAAGCAAGAAGTGATGGAAATGAGAATGGTGTCCAGTTTCCTGTTGCAAATGCGTGCTCAAACGTAGTTCCGGTGGCGGCAATCTCATCTAATACTGGAGTTTGTTGATTATTATTATACGGACCAATCGCGTCAGCTCGTAATGAGTCAACAGTAATGAGAATGACATTTGAGACCGATGTATCCATATTCATGGCTACGTCGTTGGATTGAAGCGCCAGATCTTCCAGAGCGATAGCATCTATATCTACTATATTGAGACCGCAAAATAGAACCATCGGTCGAAATCTATGTGTGGCTATAATCTAGTTATTCTGATCATCATTACATGAGCTCTGCAGCCTATATGTATGATGAACATGACCGGATGAATACAGTACCCTCAATAGCCGTAGAAACGGTTGAGAATCTTTTTTAAACATCTGTAATGAAACTTAAGCTGACATTTTGCGTTGGTAACCCGCCGGAGCAACGACTAAGATTTCAGTATACTGTCACAAAAGGCATGTTATGTGTTTGTATTGGAAGGCGTTCATGACAAGCCTCAATGAATCAAGCAATTAGTTTTTGAGATGATCTTCTTCGATATTGATTGAGTTTTCTTCATCTTGCTGGTCAGGTTCATGTGTGCACTGGCACCCACCTACATCAATAAGTCTCTCTGGTGAACGACGCTCTCCACAGCGTTGACAGGTAATCCAAATTTCAATATCTACTTCATATGACCCACCACTGAGAATCTCATTTTTGATCCATCGCGTTAGATTCTGCTCCATAATCGCTTGAAGTCGTCCAGCGAGCTTTCGTGTATACGAGAGGCTTGATTCTGGACTGCTATGTTGCTTGCTAGATGATTGTGAGACGCCTCGATGGTCCTTACAATAATTATATACGGACTGATATGTGATGAGATCAGATTCAAGCTGCTCAACATTGACACCGTCATGTCTGAGACTCTGTCTAGCCTCAGTCCGCATTCCGGATGTCACATCATCATCATCAGCAGTCAGGAGCCGATAGATATTCGCTGCTTCGCCATCAAGTAAATTTGTTGAATTATTGACCGCAGCATCGATAATACGTCTATTGACGCGGTCAGCAAGGTCCCGAAGACTCTCTTGTTCGTATCCATTCTCTCCAAGCCATCGATCAACAACTTCATCGCCGAGATTTGAAAGATTATATCGATTCGCGACCCGTTCTATTTTGGGTCCTTTTCCCCCACGGCGCGAATAGGAAGATTCCGTACTCATTTCTTTACTGATAATATGTGCCCACTCATGTATAGACTTCGCGGCTGTTTACATTGGCTGAAATACTGCGCCACATTTTACCGTATGCGTCATCGGGCTAATCTTCTGAAAATGCTTTTTCATCATCAAACTATGTATTCGTGAGTAACAACTTCAACAAAATTCAGCAATTGTCGTTCATAATTGAAACAATATTCATGTTTCATTCGTCGTATTGCTATCTGTGTTACTCAGACTATAGTCATTGGTGTAGGCTCAGTTGCAAGAGTACATCGGATCCAAAGAAAGAGTGGTTGTTACACTAATGGTTCGTGTCTTCGGGCAGATTTAGGCGTCAATAAACTACAGTCATTCATTGGGTACCTGATTAGGACTTTTACGACGAATAAAGAAGCAGTAAACGATTTAAAATGAGTATAATAAAGTGCATATTATTAGCGGATAACTCCTAATCGAGCGAAAATAAGATGGGATCGCCCGGATTCGAACCGGGGTCACGGGCACCCAAGGCCCGGAGTATACCAGGCTAACCCACGATCCCGACAATATAATATTTAGCTAACTACGACTAAAGAATTTCGTTTATCGATTGTATTGCACATAAACTCATAGATTCACTCTGACACTGTGTAGGAGTTATCGACTATTAGCTAAAGTGAAATTTGGACGACAAAAAACAACACAATAACGCCGAGAACGTCGCAAATGTTTGTAACAGCAGGGAGGACAACATCATCCGGGTCAAGCTCCAGGCGATACGCGAGGTATGTTGTGATGATTGTAACGAACGTTGCAAGCACAGCAAGACAAACACCAGCGAGAAGTGCAATAGTGACAACGCGCCATGGCGTGAGACGTGTCATCCCAGTAAGTGCGGTGAGTCCCCAGGCGCCGACACCAACGATTGGGAAAATAGACACCGAAAGTCCAATTGTGGCAATTGCATTTCCGGTAAGTGTGTCATCTTTGATATCGAATGAAAGCGTTCCAAGATGAAAGGCAGTCGAAAGGCGAGCGGCAAGAATACTACCGATATTTCCAGCAGTCCCAATCGTCACTGGAACGAGTGTAAGAAGTGTCGGGTATCGAAGTAGTTGCGCTTCAAATCTACCAAGCACAAGTCCGCTACCAACTTCAACCAATGTCAATAATACTAATATTGGAAACATTGCACGAGTGATTGCCCGAACTGTCCATGCAGTCGGCACCTACCCGACACCTCCAGCAGCCGAGACAAGGCGGACAGCGGCAAGTAAAAATAACATACCAAAGACATCACCAATAGTTGTCACAAGTGGTCCGACCAATGCATCGGGATTATATCCACGACGGTATCCAATAATCACGGCTGTAACAACGGTGATAACGAGCACACTACCAGAAAGGAGCCCAGCAAGAAGTGCAATTGCGATCAATGTCAGCATTGACGCAACAGATGTTTTGAGTATGCTAAGTATGATGAAAACAGCAATCGCAGCGAACACTGATGTTGCGAGACCGTTCATAAGAGCCGCCGTCGCCGCCGCGGTGAGGCGAGTATCTATACCACGGAGTCGAGGCTCAATTAATCCTTGATGAAGTCCGGTTGAAATCCGAGCACCGAGTGACCCGTAGACGTTCCCTCGCGTGGCTAACAGTGCTGGAACAAGAACTAATAATCCAGGGACTGCGCGAAGTTCAGAGCGCATACCACCAAGAACGACGCCTGCAAGAAGACCACCAACAAGACTCGCGAGAAGGGCTGGAATGGCTTCGCGATATGCTTCGCGTGCGGCGTCACGAACAGTCACGTCTGTGGCGATGATAGCAAGAATAAAAAGAGATGCGTCACTATTGTGACAATCCTCTTACGCAAAAGTAATCAAAAAATCGGTGAGATCTATCCGAAAGGTCCGAGACCGCCACCGCCTCCACCCCCACCAAGACCGCCCATGCCGCCACCACCTTGTTGCATCTTCTTCATCATACGCTGCATATCACCTTCACCCATGCCCTGGAACTGTTTAATTGTCCGTTCCATCATCTTGTGTTGTTGTAGTAACTCACGAACAGTTTCCTCGTCAGTTCCAGACCCACGAGCAATGCGGCGGACACGAGATGCACCGACACTTCGTGGGTCCTCAAGTTCTGTTTCAGTCATCGAGTCCATGATCACATCAAAATCTCGCATCCGATTTTGTGTCACATCCATTGCGTCATCAGGAAGCTGATCTTTGAGTCCACCACCAAGTCCAGGAATCATATCCATCACCTGGTCAAGGGGACCCATGCGGTCCATGGCTTCCATCTGTTTACGCATATCTTTAAGAGTGAATGACCCCTCCATGATATCCTCAGGATCCCAGTCATCATCGGCTTCCTGTGTTTCAGCCATTGCACGCTCAACACGCTCTGAGAGCTGTTTGAGATCCCCCATTCCAAGGAGCCGTGAGATAAATCCATTCGGTTCAAATCGTTCGACATCTTGGACCGTCTCGCCAGTCCCTAAGAACGCAATTGATGAATCGGTTTCATTAACTGCAGTGAGGGCGCCTCCTCCTTTTGCGGTTCCGTCGAGTTTCGTGACGACAACACCATCAATGCCAATTGCATCATTAAACTCACGGGCTTGCTGTTTAGCTCCCTGTCCAATCGCCGCATCAAGAACAAGCAATGATCGATCCGGAGCGACTGTGGAATCAATTGCTTCAATTTCATCAATCAGATCTGCCTCGAGCGCATGGCGACCAGCTGTATCAACAATATGAATATCCGCATCAGCAGTGGCTTCGATACCTTCGCGAGCAATCTTAACTGGGTCATCGCTGTCTGGGTCGCCATAAAATGATACTTCTGCACGCTCACACATCTGCTCTGCCTGATCGTATGCACCAGGACGGAATGTATCCGTTTGAATCACGGCTGGGCGAAGACCTTTCGTGGAGAACCACCAGGCCATTTTTGCTGCCGAAGTAGTTTTTCCGGATCCCTGTAGTCCCGCAAGGAGAATTGTTTGTGACTCAAGTGGGAGGTCTGTCGAATCGCCAACAAGCTCTACAAGTTCTTCATACACGATCCGGAGAACATGATCACGCGCGGAGGTCCCTGCTGGCGGCTCTTCGCCGGTTGCGCGATCTTCGATTGATGAGGAAAGTTCCATCACGAGACTTACCTCAACATCTGCAGACAACAGCGACCGCTGAATCTCTTTGACAATTTCCTCGACGTCATTCTCGTCGAGGCGGGACTTCCCTTGAAGCTTATCAAGGCTGCCACGAAGGGAGCTCCCAAGATTATCGAGTACCATTTGTCATCAATAGGTCACTAGACGTCTAAAGCCTTGTCTGTCAGTCAACGGCTCGGGGATTAGGCTTTGAACGTACCTGAGTCCGTTGGATACGCTCATTCAACCGTCGGCCTAACATTATAAATAGCCGATTGATAGATTAAATAAGTTAAGACTGGTTTGGGTAGTCTGGTCGTCAAAAAATGTTGATTATCCTAAATAATGTCAGTCAGATACCGTTTCACCAAGCAGCTGATTAACCATCGAGTCTGGATTGAATCGTTCAATATCATCGTATTCTTGCCCAACTCCTAAGAATAAAATCGGCTTTCCGGTGACATATGCAATCGAAATTGCTGCACCACCATTTGAGTCGGCGTCTGCCTTTGTCAATATTGCACCATCAATTTCAGCAGCTTCATTGAATTGCTTTGCTCGTTCGACAGCATCCTGTCCAGCAACGGCTTCATCCACAAATAGAGTCATATCAGGATCAACGACTCGATCGATTTTCTCCAATTGTGCCATCAGGTCATTTGACGTATGAAGTCGACCAGCGGTGTCACCTAACACAACATCAATATCATTCGCCTCGGCGTACTCAACAGCATCATAAAGTACCGCTGCAGGATCACCCCCCTGCTCATGAGCAATAATCTTTGTATCAAGTCTCTCCGCGTGCTCACGGATCTGTTCGTTCGCTCCAGCCCGGTATGTATCGCCGTTAGCCATCACGACTGAGAGTCCGCGAGACTCGAGATATTGAACTAGTTTCGCAATGCTCGTTGTTTTCCCAACCCCATTGACACCAGTAAAGACAATTGTAACCGGTGAATCAGCGTTCTCAACACGTGATTCAAAGTCATACTGTCCAACGCTAATCACTTCATACAATGCATCCGAGAGTGCTTCTTCGACGAGTGCAGCAGTTGTATTGACTTGTGCACGCGTCTCACCAAGCATTTTTGTTTGGATAGTATCAAGAATCTCTTCTGCAACTTGCATTTCAACATCACTTTCAAGAAGTGCCATCTCAAGTTGCCATAATGGACCCTCGAGATCGTCTTCCTCAATAACAATTTTTCCGGTGGCAAACGCAGCGGCGCGCTTGAGTCGACCAGGTTCATTATCTGACTGTGCTGTCTCATCAAGTACTGCCGCAGCCTCTTGTGAGGCAAGTGAGGACGAGTCGGTATCGGTGTCAGTGTCAGTGTCAGTGTCAGTGTCTGCGTTCACATCCGTATCAGTCGCAGTCTCAGCGGTAGCAACATCATTATTACCACTATTACCATTTACTATCTGTTTATTCGTATCTGTGACTGTTTCAGAAGATTCAGCTGATACTGATTTATTGGGCTGTTCGACGGTTACGTCCGCGTCCGCGTCCGCGTCGTCCGTGTCGGTGTCGGTGTCTTCATCAGCGGCCGTTTTTTCCTCAACGTCGTCCCGAAACTGATCGAGTTTGTTTTTCAGTCCATCAAACATTAGTGAGATATCTGACTACGCAAGCAGCGTCTTATTCGCTATCGTCTGGTTGTTGCATCTGCTGTTGCTGCATCTGCTGCTGCTGCATCTGTTGTTGCATTTGTTGAGCTTGTTGCTCAAGTTGACTACTCTCAGTCTCAAGTTCGTCGATATCATCACGAAGCGACTCAATTCGATCATCGAGTGCATCCTGTTTTGTAGATAACGACTTCACAGCGTTATCAGCAGATTGCTCAGCAGCAAAGTCGGCACCAAGTCCAACGATTATTTCATCAGCATCCTGAATTTCTGCGCGAACGTATGCGTCACCGCCAAGTGGGACCTGGACAGTCCCTCCTGACTCTAATGTTTGAATCGCATCCATAGCCTCATCAATTGAGGTTTGCTCAGACTGAAGATTATTGACCTCTTCGCGGAGTTCATCGATTTCTTCATCAATCGCTTGAAGCTCCTCAGAAAGCTGTTGTAACTGTTGTTGCTGACCACCACCACCCATCATTATCCGGCCACCTCAGATTCGTCTATATTCGCAGTTGTATCTGCGTCATCTGATGGCGAACGTACTGAATCAATCTCAATCCGTGTTCGCTTGAGACCATGTTGACTCCCAATGTTCGCATATACCCGCTCGCGAGCGACGTTCTTGTTCGGGGCCTCGACATCTGTTGTGAATTCATTGAATCCGTCTCGGCTCCGGAACTGACCGCTCACCGCGAATTGAACCATATATATGGTACCTTAGCGAGCCGGAAGTATCTTCCTACTTTCGGGTTTCTCCACACTGCGTACAATTTTGTCGGACATGTATTTTCAGGTAAATCTCAGTATTTCTCAAACAAGTTAAGAAGAATAAATCTGAGTGTATTCATGAGATATGTTATTAACTGATTTTTTGCAGTAATCATCTGTAGCGATCATTTCAGATGATCGGGTGTGGGATTTTCACGTCGTTCGGAGTTTAGGAGTGTATATAGATCGGGTCTGACGGGTACGTCCAAACTAAATAGAAAAGTCGCGTTATTACTGGCTGGTAATCGCAGTTATATCCGTGCTACTATATTAATTATTAGTAACTGACTCAAGATATCCAAGTGTATCTTCAATTCGAGTTAACTCAGGACCAGTCGTATCCTCACCAACAACATACTCGGTTTGCCCGGCAACAATACCAGACCCGACTAGTGGTGCGCCATAATTAACGGTTCCAATATCAGCGCGGACATCTAGGTGATCTTCAATTGCTTCCAATTCAGGCTCACGCGCTTTCGGATGGCACAGAACACCACGATTTGTCGCTACTGCAGCGGTTCCTACAGTGCGTACATTCGCGAGCTCACCACGAGCGACTGGAACCTCAAGTGCAGATTCAACGGTTTCAACAGCCTCTGTGGAGAGGTCAGGGTGCACATATGCACCATAATCATTCGCAAGAACGACATTGCCAGCAGCATTAATCCGACCGGGTAGCTCGGTGACTGAAACGGAAGCCGTTGCTTCAATAGCCTCCTTTTCACGGGTGGTTACGTTACTTGTGACGAGGATTCCATTTTCATTTCCGGTCGCGAGTGCCCCAACAGTCCCAGAGCCGCCGATTGTCGTCGCAATAGCTGGGATATCGAGTTCAGTTGCCATCGCATCGGCGGTATCATCGTCTACATCAGAACGGATAAGAAGGATATCGTCGGTCGCACGAGCGAAGACACCAACGTACGGCGATCCGGCGAAGGAGGCACGAAGCACGTTATTCAGCCGGCTCCGCTTCGACGGTAGACTCGCCGTCTTCGTCGAATCGAGCCGCACGAACCCGAAGTTTGCTTGGTGGGTTCTGGCTTCCACGTGCCCAGACCGTCTCGTTAAGCGATGGATCAAGTCGAACATCAGATTCGTCAACGCGGAAGTGCTGTGCGAGATGTTCACGAATCAATGTCATTGCACGACCAGCTCGTTCATGAGTTGGTACTGAGGAAACATCTCGAAGCGGAACCGTTACCACACGCTCTTCAAAGTCGCTGGTACTCATCGTTATTCGTCAGTATCGCTTCGCCGCCAGTTACGACGCTTTGGGTTTCGCGTTACTTCCATGTTAGTCTTAAGCATGACCCATGCAGGAACACGAGAATTCTGTTTTTCAAGTTTGCCGAGTCGCTTCTTTTTTGCTTTCGATTTCTTTCCCATAGTGCCAGACTATAATTTCGGACTGCATAAAGTGTTGTTCCTTCGCGACACAGTAGTATGATTGATAGCTACTCTTCTGGAGTATGTAATTTTTCAACAAGGGTGGTTTAACTACCAGCTAGGTATTTATGAACTACAATAATGAGATTTCAAATAAAAATTGGATTATTCTCATAGGGTATGAAGATGACATAGTCATCGGTTGTCGTTGATTAGCGTATACTAGTTTTTGTGAACTCACAAGCTGTGTCGTGTGGGTTTCGACAATATGAATCTGGTAACTATTAACCGTCCCGGACGAATAATATGTGTATGACAGATAACGAACCTGCCGATCATGAGTTCTCATCGGGACAGGGGTTCAATGAGGAGTATGAGGAATTTACCCTTGATCCACCAGAGTTGAACGCCGACCCGACGGCAGTTGACCCAATTGATACGCGAGTAATTACCGATGAGCTTGATAAGCGAAATATCGCATCTGATCAAGTTGATGTTGAACAGCTTGTTGATGTTGGGCTCTCATACATGCAGATTAACCGGTTTGAGGAGGCAACAGAAACATTTGAGCGAGCAGCACGCTTTGCCCCTGAGGAATCGCTTGCCGCTCAGGAAGCGTGGGTGAATAAAGGTGCTGCCCATGGACAACTCGAAGAATGGGATGAGGCAATTGGTGCATACAAAGAGGCACTTCGAATTGACGATGATTCAGAACATGCTGCTTCTGCGGAGACAAATCTTGCATATGCGCTATGGGAAGCTGGCGAGACCGAATCAGCACTTCAACATGCTGAGCGAGCTGTAAAAATCGATCCACGCTTTCCACAAGCCTGGTATAATCGTGGTTTTTTCCTGCATGAGCGTGGTCTCAATGAGGAAGCTGTATCAGCATTTGATAATGCAATTCGGCTCGGGATGCAGACTGCTGATGTGCTTGAGGAGAAAGCACGAGCACTTGATGAGCTTGGTCGAGATGAGGAAGCAGAGCAGACACAGACACAAGCAGAAGAACTACGACGTGAACGTGAACAGGAACTTCTTGAAGACCAGTGACAGAGTCAGAACGGGGCAGTGATGATGATATAGTGTCTGAATCCGGAGATTCCTTTACCTCTGCACCCGAGTCTGAATCTGATTCTACTGCTGTGCCGACACCAACTGGTGTTGATGATGACAGTGATGATCGTGCTGAGACGGATGATGATGAGATCCTCATACTCCGAGAACGACAGACACCGGAAGGGTTGCTTGTCGCCGTCTGTGACAGTCACTGTCTTGGAGAGACATATGTTGATGGTGATGTATCACTCGATGTGACGGAATCATTTTATGGGGGGAGTGAAGCTGAGGAGGTCGATGAGAAAACAGCAATAAAGTCTCTCACGCGAGCTAGTGTGGCAAATATTGTTGGTAAGCATGCGGTGACAACCGCAGTTGAGGCTGGAATCGTCGATGAGGATCGAGTGTTACGGATTGATGAAACCCTACATGCACAGTTAGTGTGGATGTGAGAGTTTAATCAACTGATTTGGCTACTAATACTCATATAATTATGTCATTAATTACCATTAGACTCTATTCGACGAGATGTCAGAGACGTAGTCGCCGCAAACATATCATCTTTTCAGCACTAAGACCGAAGGGATGTTCATCCTAGAGTCCCTATAAGTTGTAATGGGAACTCAAGAACAGAAAGCATATCCAATTGATATTGCGAGTGTCCGTGGGGACTTTCCGATTCTCGACCGAACTGTTGGAGGAGATATCGAGACACCAGGTCCAAGCCCTGATGACACCGACCCACTCGTCTATCTTGATAATGCAGCGACGAGTCAGACGCCAACGGAAGTTGTTGAGGCGCTCACAGAATACTATTATCAGTATAACTCAAATGTTCATCGAGGAATTCATCACCTAAGTCAAGAAGCCTCGGTTGCATACGAGGTCGCACATGATCGTGTAGCCGAATTCATCGGTGCTGATGGACGTGAGGAGATCATCTTCACAAAGAACACTACGGAGTCGATGAATCTTGTTGCCTACGCGTGGGGACTTTCAGAATTAGAACCTGGGGACACTGTTGTACTCTCCGAGATGGAACACCATGCATCGCTCGTCACCTGGCAACAAATTGCAAAGCGAACGGGTGCAACTGTTGAGTACATCCGCGTTGATGAAGATGGGTATCTTGATATGGAGCATGCACGTGAGTTGATCGATGACTCAGTAGCAATGGTGTCTGTCGTGCATATTTCGAATACTCTCGGGACAGTAACACCGGTCGAAAAATTAGCAGATCTCACACATGATCATGGTGGATATATCTTTGTCGACGGCGCACAGTCGGCGCCAACGCGACCGGTTGACGTCGATGCGATGGATACGGACTTCTTTGCATTCTCCGGGCACAAGATGCTTGGGCCAACCGGTATTGGGGTTCTCTATGGTAAACAGGAGATACTCGAATCTATGGAGCCATATCTTTATGGCGGAGAGATGATCAGACGGGTCACATATGAAGACTCGACATGGGAAGATCTCCCCTGGAAGTTTGAGGCTGGAACACCGGTTATTGCGCAAGCAATTGGGCTCCATGCTGCAATCGATTATCTTGAAGATATCGGGATGGAGACCGTCCAAGCACACGAAGAGCTGCTTGCTAAGTACGCCTATGATCGACTGTCTGCATTTGATGACGTCGAAACATACGGTCCACCGGGTGGCGATCGTGGTGGACTTGTTGCATTCAATCTTGAAGGAGTGCATGCACACGACCTTTCGAGCATCCTCAATGAGTATGGGGTTGCAATCAGAGCCGGGGATCACTGCACACAACCACTTCATGACAAGATTGGTGTGCCAGCTTCAACGCGAGCATCGTTCTATATATATAATACACGCGAAGAGATCGACGAACTTGTCACTGCGGTTGATGCTGCGCGAGAGCTATTCGCTTGATGGGCATTGTCTAAACGTCCGAGAATAATCAAGCGCTCCACTCATAACGCGATACAATTTGATTACTTTCTGTAATTATTACGTAGAATGATCATTGACCAGCGGAACGTTTTTGCGGTACACAACCGTAAATACAGCAACTATGGGACTAGGATCAGATATGTATCGCCAGCAGATTCTCGATCACTACAAGAACCCTCGAAACAAGGGTGAGATGTCTGATCCAGACTTCTCACATACCGGCGAGAATCCTTCTTGTGGCGATACCATCACTGTGGACGTGCAATTAGAAGATGATAATGAGACAATCAAATATGTGAGTTTTACTGGAGACGGATGTGCAATCAGTCAGGCATCAGCATCAATGCTCTCACAACATCTACAAGGAATGACCCTAGAGGAGCTTGACGAGCTTGACACTGATGACGTAACTGAAATGCTTGGTGTTGATATTTCACCAATGCGGATCAAATGTGCAGTGCTTGCACGGCAGGTTGCACAAGACGGAGCGGCAATACATGATGGTGAGATAACTCTTGAAGCGACAACAGTCGAATAAAAACTACTCTGTCCTGCGTAACTACCTTTATTTTAATTAAGATCTTAAAATACCTTCCTCAGCGGGCACCGACGGAAACGAAAACATATCGTACAAGTCAATACGGTTATTAAATATTGTTGATATACTCGGTATTATCTCTTGCTTACCGCTGAGCGAAGGTTGAGCATCTCTTCAGAAGTTTCTGAACAGTATCCCTTCATCTGAAAAACGGTCATCTGGCATTCGCATTATGTTCTTATTTAAGAAAAGTTATTTTGGGATCCTCGAGCTGAGATATCTGTTATATTACGGTCCAATCAATGCTATTCAGGCTTCAATCCAGCGTCTTTGACACGCATTACGGCTTCACCATCAGCAAGATTTGGTGCATCAACGAGCCTCACGATTCGTTTGTCATTCTTTGATTTTCGAAGATACATACGGAACGTTGAGGTATGTCCAAGAATATTCCCACCGATTGGCTGCGTTGGGTCACCAAAGTATGAATCAGGGTTCGAGGCAACCTGGTTCGTCACAAGGACAGCAGTATTGTACAGATCGCCAATTCGCATGAGATCATGAAGATGTTTATTCAGTTTCTGTTGTCGCTCAGCGAGTGAGCCACGACCAACATACTCTGCGCGGAAATGTGCTGTTAATGAATCAACACAAAGGAGTCGAACAGGAAAGTCAGTCTCTTGATTGTCGCGAGCGAGTTCCTTCGCTTTCTCAGCTAAGAGGATCTGATGGTTCGAATTGAACGCTTTTGCAACGTGTATATGATCCAAGAAACTATCTAATAGCGCTTTCATCGTCTCATCATCGCCCGGAGTTCCCTCTATTTCACGACGCTCAAGTAGATCTGTAATAAGCTCATCATCAAGCCCACGGAGCATATCATCGATACGTTCCGGTCGAAACGTGTCTTCGGAGTCAACAAAGATTGCTGCCCCACCGAGACCACCGTGCTCAGGTGGTAGTTGCACATTAACTGCCATTTGATGGGTAACCTGTGATTTACCAGCACCGAATTCGCCGTACACCTCCGTAATCGACTGTGTCTCGATGCCACCGCCAAGTAGCTCATCTACTTCGGGTATTTTCCATGAGAGTTTTCCAATCTCTTCACGACGTTGCAGAACAGCTGCTCCCGTCTCAAATCCACCAACATCCGCAGCATCCCGGGCAGCGTTGATGATATCAGAGGCAGTCGATTCACCAACATCAGCGGTGTTTGACATCTCAGCTGGACTAGCAACTGCAATCGCCTGATAGCTCTCAAACCCAGCATCAACGAGTTTATCTGAAGTCGCTGGTCCAACTCCTGGAAGATCTTCGAGTTCATCCTCTGGCATTGTAGACAATCATAAAATCCACTGCCACATAAAGCCTCGTTAACACCGTAGTGAAAGTAAAACTTCGCAGATTGATCCATGTGCAGTATAGATACAGAATATTATTACAACGAGAAAATCTGAAATAAGTCGGCTTTTTTGACTTCTCTACCACTCATGGGTAAATTTTCTTATAATAATGTAATTACTTAATTATCTCAGTTGCGAGCGTATGTGTTTTGCTGATCCTATTCCGACCCAATCAAACGAGCGTGCTTACCTCACCTGTGATACGACTCAATTATGCTGAGCCCTCAAAAAAACATTCAATACACAGGGTAACGCTGGATCCCTATTCTCTGTGTCAATCAATATGTAATCGTAAAATGATTTGATCAGTTCCCCTGCTTACCGGAGCTTACTGCCACGGATGACCACCACGGGCATCAGGCCACATCGGATACCAGTATGACTCATCATCTTCAATAGTAAGTTCACCAGTGAGGACTGACTGAAGTTTGAACTCAAGCTGTTGATCACGGTTATTCCCAGACCGCGGTGCAAATGGGTAATACGCGCCACGGCGGAATGAGTAGATCCAGTATGCACGTTCGCCAGCATCTTCAAATCCAAATACAGCCGCGAGTAATCGTGACCCATATCCACGTTCAATGAATTCATCAGCTGCGAAATGGATGCTTGTCACAAGATCCTCTGGGTTATTATCCTGAAGAATGACCCACTCCCATCCATGGCTGTCTTCGTGAAGGTCAAAGCTTGTTCCCGTCTCTTCACCGCCAGCACGGAGAATAGCTTCAACATCATCGACAGTATCAGCGAAGTCAGTGCTATCAACACCTGAAAAGCATAGTGCAGCTGCGCCGACAGAGTCGAAGCCAAGATCTGCACCCATCGTCATATACGCAGTGCTCATGCCAAAGAGATCTTCAGGGTCAGCATCGCGGGTTGCATCTGCAGCTGCATTCGTTCCAAAAACAGATCGTATCGTATCGAACAAACCCATCTGTTATTTAGTATCTACGTGTGTCATCATTGTGTTTCTAGCTCACGTTCGAGTTCACGAAGACGCTCGACACGTTGCTCGGTCGAGGGATGAGTGCTAAATAGCCGTCCAATAAGATCGCTCTTGACCGGAACAATAAAGAATGCATTCATTTCTGACTGTTCACGAAGATCTTCCCGTGGAACATTTTCCATCCGACCGTCAATCTTCAGTAACGCTGAGGCGAGAGCTGATGGTTGCCCTGAAATAATTGCTCCGCCTCTGTCAGCAGCATATTCACGGTACCGAGAGAGTGCACGGATAAGGAAGTATGAGACAACCCAAACAACAAGCGATGCAACAATAGCAATGAGAACTTGACTACCACCCTCTCGCTCGTGACCACCACCGAACCAAAAGCCCATTCGAACAATCATGAATGCAACTGTCGAAAGGAATGAGGCAATTGTCATTATCATGACGTCACGGTTCTTTATATGAGCAAGCTCGTGTGCAAGAACCCCTGATAATTCATCTTGATTAAGCGAACGTAGTAGTCCAGTCGTCACAGCAATCGTTGCACTGTCTTTTGAACGCCCAGTTGCGAACGCATTTGGAACCTGTGAGTCAGCAACTGCGATATCTGGTTTCGGAAGGTCAGCCTGTTGGCTGAGTCGATTAATCGCCGTGTGAAGTTCAGGATATTCATCCTCAGAGACTTTCGAAGCTCCCATACTGTAAAGTGCAAGCCGATCGCTAAAGAAGAGCTGTGCAAGCACAAAGACCCCCATTAGCGGGAGGAAGACAAGAGACCGCGACCACCATAACGCCCCAACAAAGACCAAGTATAGGGCGAACAGAAGGAACATCGTTAGAGCCATTCTGCCACGTAGTCCCCAGTCTGTTTTCCAGTCCATATCTATGGTACGTGTTGAACATAATAAACGGTGTCGCAGACACGTATCGTCTTTGTATATATTTGTAGATACCCGCTGAGTATATGAGTTATCAAATCGGTCACTGACACTCACAATACCCTATGGAGACTAATAATCATTAACCGCGTTGATAGAGTATATACAGTTAATGAGTTCTGGAGAATTCTGTCCGCAATGTGGCGATCTTATCTCCGAACAGTCAGCATCACATCCGGGTGCCCCACATGAGCGTGATGCCGTCGTCTGTAATGATTGTTATTTTGCGGACTTTGATCTGGTAGATGCGCCTGAACGACTTGAGGTAGAAGTATGTGCAAGATGTGGTGCGATTAAAGAAGGAAAGCAGTGGGTCGATGTTGATGCGGATGATTACACTGACGTTGCGATTGATCGAGTCACCGAATCACTTGGCGTCCACCTTTCTGCTGAAGAGGTCCAGTGGGGGATTGAACCCGAACAGGTTGATAAAAATACCATTCGGATGCATTGTACATTTACTGGGATTGTTCGCGGGACACACCAACAAGAGCAGATTACAGTTCCAGTGCGTATCTCCCGACAGACTTGTGAGCGATGTGGACGGATCGCTGGTGGATATTATGCAAGTATTGTACAGATACGTGCACGTGGTCGAACACCGACAACGACAGAGCAACAGCGTGGGGTCGAAATTGCTGAATCATACATTGCAGACCGTGAGGCGACTGGCGACCGAGATGCATTCATTTCAGAAATAACAACGACAGATGATGGAACGAATATCAAAATATCGACCAATCAGCTAGGCAGTGGTGTTGCAGCACAGATTGTCCGTGAACTCGGGGGGAATGTCTCAGAGTATCCAACACTTGTGACCGAGGACGGAGATGGAAATGAGGTGTATCGGGTAACATATGCGGTTCGACTGCCGGAATTTACCCCCGGAGATGTGATTGATCCTGTTGATGAGGACGGTCCGGTTGTTGTTCGAAGTGTACAAGGGAATCTTAAGGGTGTCCGGGCAACAACGGGCGATACATATGAGGCATCATTTGAGGAAGGTATCGCACCAGATGCAGAGTATATCGGAACAGTTGATGATGCAGATGAAACAACGGTGGTCGCATTTGAGGACGCATACGCGATGCAGGTGCTTGATCCAGAGACGTACGAATCAAAGACAGTTGCACGACCATCATACGTTGATGCTGATGCAACGACCGTTCCAGTCATCAAAAGCCGTGAGGGATTGTATGTGCTTCCAATGTCGATGATGGGAGCCACTGATGAGGGTCAATCAGTGAGTCCTCAGTAGCTGCGTGTGGATTTTTGATCAATACGGTGAGGGTTATCCGATATTAGGGTTCTAGAGTCTAAACTTGGGTATTTATTATTAAACTTGGACGCAATATCAATCAGCCAGCATGGTGCTGTTGTGGAAGATCAATATGCTCTCTGATGGGAATTCCATGCCGCTGGAGGGTGGTAATGAACGTCTCTCGTGACCGGCCTGCGTGGGAAGCTGCTTCTGATAAACTCAATGTTCCACTTCGATATAGCGTCAATGCCGTTTGTAGCCTATATGTGTACATTTCGACTCATCTACGGCTATAACTTGACGTATATTAATTGTTTCGTGAGAAAGGTTATCATTAGGTAGTCAAATCAAGTAAAAACTCGACAAACAAGTGTAATAGTTCTACTTTGTCCCACATTCACATAGTTATTAAACCGTCATATGATGTATCATAAGATTTTGATTTTAGTTCATCTCGGAGGTTGTCAGCCTCTCTTTGCTCATTTCATATTGATTGCCAGAAAGCCGAAGTTACGACGCCTGCATACTATATATGGTATCTGTACTGCGTGCAATAGGTACAATAATGCGAGTTTGAGAGATCGTTTCTATTGGATGTTACATTTCTGCCGGTGCTGCCCGGCTTGTGATCATTGAAATCGTACATCTGGATTTCATTCCCTGTCATTCATTGAGGTGATGTCTAAAGACAACGTAGTGAGCATTCTCACATTAGTCATCCTCAAGACCGTTGCACATTATATTGTTATATGATATGAATCGACAACAAGTACTTGCATTGTTATTGGTTATATTAATGGTCGGCTCCTCAGTCGCATACGGGGCAGCGCTGGTGCTGTGATCGTAGAGAAGAGTAGTCTTCTTTATCAAAACTTAATAAACACAAACGTAGCAAAGAAGCTGAACAGAGGAATTACTCTTCTCCCCAAACGTCACTCAGTGGGTGAGTGGAACGGTGGCTCTCAGAGTCAGTGTCGTGATTTGAGTTTGATTTATCCGAGTAATCATTTGATCGGGGTGTCGACGATGATTGAGATTCTGTCGTAGATGCACGCCCTACGGTAGTGGTTGCTTCCTCAAATGAAGGTAGTGTCGGTGTTGAGAGACGATCGACTTGATCACGGAACCACGCTGGCATGTCATTTTGTGTATTATTAAATAACTTCAACAGTGACGAATCAGCAAGATAGGTGCTGCCGTGATCGTCTGGTGCACGAACAATACGACCACATGCCTGGATAACCGTCCGAAGTGCTACGCGTCGGTACCACGACCATTTTCCATCCGAAAGTCGGCGACTCACGCGTGAATCAGTCGTATTAAGATATGGCGCTTTGCATATCACCTGCCAGCGACAAAGCTCGCCCTGTAAATCCAATGCTTCCTCCATCGTCACAGAGAGGAACACATCCGGACTGTCAGTATTGAGCCATGCTTGGAGTGATTCATCACGATTGGTGTTATCGTGTGTTCGGATTCGTGATTCGACCCCTAACTCTGCGAGACGACGGCGGAGTGAGGATTGGATTGCATATGAATGACAATGGATGAGCCCCTTTTCATCTGGGTGTGCTGCCATTAGCCGCACGAGCATACGAGTGACCGCTGGAAGCGTCTCATCGCGTTCATCATATGTCATTTTGCCACAAGTCACATCATACAGCGGTCGATTTGCAACGGGGAATGTATGATCAACATCAACAAGTGCAACCTCAGCGGGGTCAAGTCCGACACCACGGCAGAATGACTTTTTATTCAGAATCGTCGCGGACAACAGTGCAAACTGATTCCCACGGTCCCAGACGGTGTGGGAAAGATATCGAGCAGGATCAAGTGGTTTGATTGCAATCTCGTTGTTGTTACTGTCGTCATCATAATTCTGATCAATAACCCATGTTGTTGTGCTATGTGGGTCGCGAGCATCGGTAATAAACCACCGTAATTCTGAACGGATTTCTTGCAATCGATCACGACGAGCAGCCTCGCCCGGAGTGAGTTCATCACGATTAGTCAGCGGCTCAATGGAACGCTCACATGCATCAGTAAGTGTTTCAGCGAAGCGAATCGTCCGGTCAACTGGGTCTGATTCGGCTGTAAGATCGGGGACAGTTAGCTCATCCCAGATTGGAACGGTATTAGCCTGCAGATTGACAGTTGCATACATTTCTGCCCACTCAGCTAATCCATGTGCTTCATCAATAACAACAACATCGCGCCGTCCAAAAACGTTTGAGCCTGCTGTCTGCATAAAGTATGCAAGAGTCATTGCAGCGATTCGACGATTCGAAGCGATTGCCCGGTCAGAGAAGTATGGACAGCGGTGTTGAACCGAGCAGTCATATCCTTGTTCGCGAGCGCACGGGGCACGATTGACAGGAGTCTCTGTCTCACCATTCAAAATACAGGTATAATTTGATTTGCCTCGGATGATATTCAAGTCATCTAATAATGGATCAGCAGCAACATCGTCAAGCTGTGATACCTGTGGGGTAGTGTAGTATGCATTAATTGCATCAGAAGGTTCAGCGTCAGCGGCTCTGCGTGCACTACCGGCGATTGCTCGTGCAAGAAGTGACTTACCACTGCCTGTCGGTGCACGGACAAGAACAACGTTGTTTCCCGCGTCGAAAGAATCGCGAATATCGTTGACTGCTTCCGCTTGCATACCACGGAACGAGGGGGCTGGAAATGATTCGGGAATCCGATCCGGGTCCACGAACATTCTCTGTTGTTAGTATATAAAAGTCTTCTAAACAATCACTAATCCAAATTAATCACAGTGCATTGACGTCATCGCTCGTGACGACTCGATCACTTGGGAGTTGTTCGATACAGTCATGACACAGAAAGAATTCACCACCATCATCAAGCACGATTGTCATCCCACCGGTTGGATCAGTCTCGAATGACCAAAGATCGCCAATCCCACCGGCAATACGGACAGGTCGCCCACACGTCTCACACGACTGAGTTGCCATGGTATGGTTATTGATGCAATCAATAAACAGCCTCCGGTGAGAGTCCGAATCAAGAATCATTAACAGGGTGGGAGTGAAGCGTATAATATGCACCCTTGCCCGCCGATCGCGGCATATACACACATTCGTGCCGAGCAAACTGCGTGTGTGGGGGCGTGGACATGCAGATATTACTCACCACTGTGTTCAGTAAATTCTGAATCATGTCCACGCGCTACCCGGTCTATACCCGTATTTCCACATCGGATATGTTGTCGGAGCTATAACTATAATCGCTCAAGCACTCAATCAGGACAGTGCGAAGCATTGAGTCACACAGAGTGGGAACGAATTATACAGATTACTGACGACCGGGCAGCACGCTGATGGCTCGGTCAAGTGCTCATGCAGGGACAGAATCGGGACCATATGGTGATACATGGGTATATGAAAGCATCATTGGGGCGTTGCCAGGGATTGAACTGTCCGATGGTGAGGCGATTGCACTACAACTCGTGTTATTTGAAGTTGCGGTAATTGTGTTATCGATTGGATACGGCATTGAATCAGCGATTCTACCAGGGACTGTGGCAGTTTTTGAGGCAGCTGTTGGCAGTGGTGCAATGCAGCGACTGGGTCGTGGGACACGTGATCTTGATCTTCCACAATCATACCGTCAGTTCTTATTTGGATCGAGTATCGAGGTTGTTCTTGGCGTATTAGCGTTTGTTGCGCTCGTGACACATCTGTTCGTATTTGATCCGCGAGGAGTCGGTATGACGATTATCGAGTCTTTTCTTGGAGAGAATCCGCCGATTCTTGTCGTATACCTCACTCTTCTGATTCTTTGGGACCTTTGTTACCGGATTGGAACGTCGTGGTGGGCTGCTGTTGTTGCCCTCTGGCGATCATGGCGATATGAGTTTGACCCCGAGACTGCCAGTAAATTGCGACGTCTTGATGCACTCAATGCTGGATTTGGATTAGTGCAGGTTGCCATGGTTCCGTTTGTGATCGACCGACCGGTGTTGCTCATCGCAGTTGGAGGTCACGTGCTTGCTGTTATTGGTGTATCCCTCGCTGCACTGGTGACGATTGATGAAATAGACGTACCAACAGCGCAAGGAAATACCTGAGACTGTATACTCGATCTTATGATATCAAAAATGTCGATATTTGAATACAGTATGACTCTTTTTTGATCAAGCTGATGTGGAACAACGCCGAGAAATAACGGTAGATAGCGGCAGATAATCACATATGATGACAGAATAGGCGATATGAATAATTGCATCCACCTAATATTGTAATTGTGGCCCGTCCGCTTCGCTTTCGATACGCCCCTTGGGAATGGAGTCAAAGCCAGGTAGAGGAGAAACTCTATCGTGATCTTGATCAGAATCTTGGGGCAACACGACGTCAGCCATGGTTTAAATCACCACCAACATACACAGGTACCCGATTTGAGATGGACAACGGTGATATGGCACTATTCGCATGGAATGATACAGAAGCTTACTGGCTTGGGAACACGGAGACACCAAAAGCACTCTGGCGAACTGACAAATATGGATTTGACGCCGTTGATGATGCTATCTCGCGATGGGCAACCCGAGAGTTAACTGCGCAGCTGCACGCCGAAAGTCCGTGGCTCGAATCGTATCCACATCTTTCATGGTTTTTTCTACCAGTGTTCCTCTCGAAGGATGGTCGTGAGACAACGCGGACTTTTTCAAAGACCATGCAGCGGGATTTCCTGACGCATCGTATGAGGATGTCTTGGAGTTTTATGAGGCGGTTGTCCGGACACGTGTGCTTGATCAATGGCGGGAAGTGATGGCTGGAAAGCTGGGAACATCCGAATATCTTGATTTAATCCGGATGACTGCAGCGATGGGAGAGTTCAATGTTGCATATCTACTGGATAATGCTGGATACGATATCGAGCCCGAGATAACTGTATCGACAGGGCATGCAATTGATTATCGCGCAGAAGATGATGAAACAGCAACCCTTGTTGAAGTAACGAGACCAACGCCAACAGCAAAACGAACGGCAGGTACGCCGATTGCAGCGGTACGAGATACAGCGCAAACAAAGTCAAGAGGTCAATTGAAAGCTCATGGTGGAGATATCGTATTGTTTGTTGATTGTTCATCATTTCCGGATGATGAGTGGAAACGGATCATTGCAGAGAAGCCATCTGTCCATCATCAACCAGCCGTAGTCTATCGGATCCGACCATCAGGTCACGTCTCAGGATATATGAACGGAGAAGTTCCGCTTGAATTATCAGAGATTTGATAAGTGATTTAGTATACGGATATCTCTCTGAATGATTCTGATGTCACATCAAATAAGAAAGTGAAAATGCAAAGCCGCTCTTGATAAATACTCAAATAGTTTTAATCCAGACTAGAACGACACTTGCTGTGGTCCGTCTTCGCCGGTCGCATACGCATCGCGATCACTGTAATATCGACGACCAACAGCCTCGTGCCCAAGCCCACAGAGAAGTGCTGATTGTGCGTCACTTGGACAGGTATATGTCTCTGATCCAGCACGAGTCAACACTTCGCCAAGTTTCGCAGTGCCATTTGGAAGTTCAATCGTTTCCTCACCATATGCCTCGACAAGATCTTCGGTCGTTGCTGGGAACTTGTGTCCGTCAATTAATTCATTAGTATGATTCAGTCTCATTATGATCGACTTATTTCACTGAGAGTTTTTAATGGTTTTCAATGATAAACTATAGATTCTATAGAGACCTTAATTATCATTAATGTAATCAACGACACGTGGCAGAAAGGATATTATACGTCCGCATCTATCGTCTGCATGACAATTGACAGCGTTGAGACGACCACTCCATCTGCGGATCTCCATATACATACAACCGCTTCAGATGGGATTTTAACGGTTGAAGAGCTCCCGAAGGTTGCACACAAAGCAGACGTCGATACCATTGCCGTCACTGACCACGATCGAGTTCATCCTGAACTTACTGCCCCTGTGTCAACCCATGATTCTGTGACGATTATCCGTGGAATTGAACTCCGGGTCAGTACGAGTGATCAGCGATTAGACCTGCTTGGGTATGCTGTGAGACAAACAGATTCGCTCATGGAACTCACAAGCTCAATTCAGCAAAATCGAAAAGAACGCGGTGCAGCAATGATTGATGCTGTCGAATCATATCTTGATGTCACCCTCGATATCGATATTCGTGAGGGATTGGGTCGCCCTGACATTGCACGGGCGATAGATGAAAGCGACGCAGCATATGATTATTCCGATGCGTTCGGTGAGGTAATTGGATCAGGTGACCCTTGCTATATCCAGCGAGATATTCCATCATTCGAGACAGGAGCTGCAGTGCTTTCCGATGCATGTGCAGTCGTTGGGCTTGCACATCCATTTCGATACCCGGACCCGGATGCAGCACTTGAGTATGCAAAAAAACTAGACGCTGTCGAGCGGTATTATGCATATGGTAATCAGAATGCTGACCACGCTGACCCAGCAGATATTGAAGATATTGCAGCAGACAATGATTTGCTTCTTATTGGTGGGTCGGATGCTCATGACCGAACTATCGGTGTCACCGGACCGCCACCAACCGCATTCGAGCCGTTTGCAACACAGATATCATATAATTGAATGAGACCGATCTATTATCATATTATTTATACTATGATCAGAATATTTCAGTTGAGTGGTATTAATACACTTGCTCATTGATGGCATGGTTCAGTCTTAAAATGATAAGTGAACTTTCATTACTTGACTTCTCGACAGTAGGCTTAAATCGTAAGGGAAGTTAATATACAAATACTAATGAAGTGCCATTATTGCGACCAAGAGGCGGCATATGCCGCTGAGAAGGATGGAATCAAGCTCGGTCTCTGCGAACGGCACTTCCGACAACGCGTTGAAGAACTCGCAGATTCCGAGGAACTAGCTGCCCTTCGAGAGCAGATTGATATCGATCGAACCGAGTAATACTATCAAAACCGGGACCAACAGTACTACGCATATACTGAAGTATGCTGATGGTGAACCGTCACAACTGATATCATTTCCTGCGGCGGATATCTGTAATTTCTCATTACATCAGAAGACAGGAGTGACATCTCATATTGAGTAACAGCAAATTTTGAATAAACGGTTAAAATACAGGATCGACTATCGTATGCATGTACTAGTAGTATTGAATCTTGTAAAGAGTCATTTTCGGATTGTTACAGTATGCGACCTGAAATAAGGAATAATCCAGCAAGAGCGCACTCAAAGGTGACAGTTCCAGCCGCAGACAGTGTAATAAATTGTCGATCATTCATTTCAGCAAATCCTGCGGGTACAGTAAGCATTCCACGAGTAAATAGTAATGCATTGCTGACTGGAACAACAAGCGGACCCCAGCGGTCAAACCATCCGTCGAATCGCTCAATTTTGGACTCCCCGATCCGAAACCACGATTTCTGGAGGAGATACTCACGGCCGCCCCGCTGTGCAAGTTTAAATAATGTATATTGACCAATTGTCGCACCCACGACTGCAACCCCAATAATAGGGATAACAGCATCGTCACCGAGCAATAATAATGATCCAGGGACGATGAACTCACTTGGCATGAAGTACATCAACATTGCCCCCTCAAGCACGAATACAGCGAGTAGGGCGATATAAGCCCACTCTGACTCAAGAAGTGCCACCAGTTGCGGAGGCATTGACTCAAGTTGCAGCGGGAGTACTAACATTGATTCACATTATGATTGAGAGCCACAAACTCGTTTCGTTCTAATTAGGACAAACTGTCTTATGTGATAATTATCTGAGTGTACTCAAAGGTATTTTTCTGGCACTGAGAGCGATGCGGCTTTTTTACTTCGGATCGAATATAAATTATGAATATCGAATTGACTGACCGCCCGCGCAGACTGCGCCGAGACGGGATTCGATCACTCGTCAGTGAAACCAACGTAACTGCTCAAGATCTTGTTGCACCCGTATTTGTCGATGCAACGACGTCGAAACGAATTCCAATCGAATCGATGCCAGGGCACGAACGAGTTCCAATTGAGGAGGCAGTGACACGCGTCGAAGAGATCCGTGAAACCGGTGTTGAAGCAGTCATAGTGTTTGGAATCCCAAGTGAGAAAGATGAACGTGGGTCACGTGCATGGGCTGATGATGGCGTTGTTCAACAGGCTGTGCATCGCATAACGGCTGAGACAGATGCATACGTCATTACTGATATCTGTTTATGTGAGTATACGACACACGGTCACTGTGGAGTTGTCGAATCTGATGCAGCGACTGATCCGACACTGACAGTCAAAAATGACCCAACACTCGATTTATTGGCAAAGACAGCCGTTTCACATGCCGAGGCAGGAGCGGAAATGGTAGCGCCAAGTTCAATGACCGATGGCATGATCACCGCGATTCGAACTGAATTGGATGAAACAGGAAATACAGATATTCCAATCATGTCGTATGCTGCAAAGTATGAAAGTGCATTCTATGGTCCATTTCGTGATGCGGCCGATGGGGCACCGTCATTCGGCGACCGGCGGCATTATCAAATGGACCCAGCAAATAGCCAGGAAGCGAAGCGAGAGGTCCAACTTGATGTTGAGGCGGGTGCTGATGTGTTAATGGTCAAACCAGCACTTGCATATCTTGATATTGTTAATACCGTATCCTCAATGTTTGATCGACCAGTCGCAGCATACAACGTATCTGGGGAATATTCGATGATTCACGCTGCTGCTGACCGTGGTTGGGTTGATCTAGAGACAACGGCTCTTGAATCACTCATTGCCATGAAACGGGCGGGGGCTGATTTGATTATCACGTATTTCGCTGAAACACTTGCAGATCAACTCTGAACTCTAATAGATGGTTGCGCGCTAGCGCATGCGAGTGTATATGATAAAAAATTATCAAAACGTATGTCCATATTTTCGTTTATATTCTCTGTATTTCTGGATGGATTATGTCCTTATATACGTTATATTTCTTCCTAAATTGAGCATTCGTAAACTACGACATTAGATTATATTATGTTTTAAACTGTAGGGTTTATAAGGTTCTGTTACCAGACTATCTGTTGTGACATACAGTGCAAATCATTGCTATTACGACGTATTGGTAAACAAATGTGCGTTTCACATGGCAGGTGAGAAATGATCCCACTACAGATTGATGCAGGAGCGATTGCGAGTGGCGTCAACAATGTATGGATTCTCGTCGTCTGTTTCTTGATTTTCTTTATGCAGCCTGGGTTTGCGCTGTTAGAAGCCGGGCAAGTTCGAGCAAAGAACGTCGGTAATGTCTTGATGAAAAATATGACCGATTGGACGCTTGGCGTTCTTGTGTTTTTCATTATCGGTGCTGGAGTAAGTTCGATTGTTGGAATGTTAACGGCTCCTGGTGCAGCACTTGATCTTGGAAGTGCATTCGCATACATCAATGATCCATCATCGTACATTGGATGGTTCTTTGGTGCCGTCTTTGCGATGACGGCTGCAACAATCGTCTCTGGCGCGGTCGCCGGTCGGATGAAATTCACTGCTTATGTTTTCGTTGCTGCAGCGATGACTTCAGTCATCTATCCAGTCGTTACAGGGCTTACCTGGGCTGGTGGCTTGTTGTCAGCAGATGGATTCATCGGACTTGCACTCGGTGTTGGATATCTTGACTTTGCCGGTGCGACTGTTGTCCATATGGTCGGCGGACTTGCTGGTCTCGTAGGGGCAAAGATGGTTGGACCACGTAAGACTCGATTTGACGCAAGCGGTAATTCACAACCGATCCCTGGTCACTCGATGCTCTTAGCCGTACTTGGAACGCTATTCCTAGCATTCGGTTGGTACGGATTTAATGTTGGTACACAGGCAACGGTCCTCGCTGCTGCTGACGGCGCATTAAGTTTCAACGGCGGCGCACTCGGACAAGTCGTATTGAATACCACCCTTGGAATGGGTGGAGGTGCAGTTGCAGCGATGATTGTCTCTGCAAGCTGGCAAGGGAAGCCTGATCCACTCTGGGCAGCTAACGGTCTACTTGCGGGTCTTGTAGCCGTCACCGGCGCAGTACCACATGTTACGTGGTGGGGTGGTCTCCTGCTCGGTCTGATTGCTGGTGCATTGGTGCTTCCAACCTTCCGATGGGTTGTTGACTCACTCGGGATCGATGATGTCTGTGGCGTGTTCGTGGTTCACGGAAGTGCCGGTGCTATCGGCACTATATTGATTCCTGTCTTTGGTGTGACAGCCGCTGGAGGTTATACATTCCTTGGTGTCAACCAGCTAATTATGCAGGTTGTCGGTGTGTTGGTCATCGGAACCTGGACAGTGTTGGCGACAATGGTGGTCTTTGGAATCGCAGATGTGCTCTTTGGACTTCGTGTCTCAGAAGAGAGCGAGGAACAGGGACTCGACAGAAGCGAACATGGTATTTCGGCTTACCCAGAATTCGTCCCAAGTGAACGTCGCGAGGGTGTTGCGACTGATGGATCTGGGGTAGAGACTGACGGTGGCGTAGATGTAGATGTAGATTCAGATTCAGATATGGTGAACAAAAATGAGTAGTGACACTACAGGCGAAATCAAGTTGGTAATGGGGTATGTCCGACCAGATAAACTGACAGATGTAAAGAAGGCACTCGCCGAAACTGGTGCTCCATCACTGACTGTGACAAATGTCTCTGGTCGTGGGTCACAGCCAGCAAAAACAAGTCAATATCGTGGTGAGGAGTACACGGTTGATCTTCATGAAAAGGTCAAAATCGAGTGTGTAGTTTCTGATATCCCTGCTGAAGACGTGGTCGATGCGATTGAATCGGGTGCACATACCGGTGAGCCAGGTGATGGAAAGGTGTTTGTGCTTCCTGTTGAAGCAGCAACACAGATTCGAACCGGCAAAACAGGTCCAGACGCGGTCTAAGTCCTGGACTTGTTCATACGGGTAATATAAAGAACAGAGGGTAATCGTCGTTTACTTTCCTCTTGTGGAACGAATAATAGTACTAAATTGAACGACAATAAGTGAGCATTTTTATCGAGTGTATTAGTATTTTTTAGCACTATGTCGAGTCGTCACATGATTGGTGTCAATCCATATTTGAAGACGCTGGAGCTAAGAGTTGATGACTTGCAGTTACCAGTTATATCTGTGGTTAGGATCTGCCGGAGAGCGATTAATGATACCAATCAGCCGGTATTTTGATTTTAATCCAAATTGTTCAAACACTCAGAATCATTTTAGTTTATCTCAAGACGAATCGCTTCGTAACGTTCAACAATAGCATAAAGTACACCATTGTACGTCTTAAACTTCAGATATTCTTTTTATTCATCTCATGACCACTTCAGCGTGGATGCTGTGTACTATCTCTAAAAAAACAGTCTTAAACAGTGAAGATTTTTGCGCGTACAGCCAAACAGATTTATATGACTGACAAGGAGTCTCGGGCATTATATGACCGGGCATTATCAGTGATGCCCGGTGGCGTTAATTCATCTGTACGGGCAACACAGCCATATCCATTTTTTGTTGAGCGCGGTGACGGAGCAACGGTTATCGACGCCGATGGAACCCGCTATCTTGATTATGTGATGGGGTATGGACCTCTGCTGTACGGTCATGACCTCCCGGATCCAGTTCATGCGGCAATTCAGTCATATACGTCTGAAGGACCAATGTATGGTGCCCCAACACCAATTGAAGTTGAACACGCTGAGTTTGTTGCTCGACATGTACCGTCTGTCGAGATGATACGATTCGTTAATTCAGGAACAGAAGCAACCGTCTCAGCTGTTCGACTTGCTCGTGGGTATACTGGTCGGAATAAGATTGTGGTAATGAAGGGCGGCTACCATGGTGCTCAAGAGTCCACGCTTGTCGAGGGTGACCCAATGGATGTCGAACCAAGTACGCCAGGAATCCCGAGTTCGTTCGCCGAGCATACACTCCCAGTTCCATTTAATGATCCAGAAGCGATCACAAGCGTATTTGAGAAGCATGGTGACGACATTGCTGCCGTGCTTACCGAACCAGTTCTTGCGAATAATGGGATTGTCCGTCCGGTCGATGGATATCTCGAACACCTTCGGTCGCTCACAGACGACTATGACTCACTCTTGATTTTTGATGAGGTAATTACCGGCTTCCGTGTTGGCGGGCTGGGATGTGCACAATCGAAGTTTGGCGTGACGCCAGATGTGACGACCTTTGGAAAGATTATCGGTGGTGGATTCCCCGTCGGCGCGATCGGTGGGCGTGCAGATATTATTGAGCATTTCACTCCATCTGGAGATGTATTCCAGTCAGGAACATTCTCAGGACATCCGGTAACGATGGCAGCTGGATATGAATCGTTGAAATATGCTGCCGAGAATAACGTCTATGATCATGTCAACCGACTTGGGGAGCGGCTCCGACAGGGTATTACCGAGATCGCAACAGATCAGTCACCATCAGCAATCGTTGTTGGGATGGACTCGATGTTCAAAACCATATTTGCGAGAGAAGGTTCGACAACAGATGATGGAGACGTCTGTTCTGCTGGGTGTGAACAGCGAGAGTCATGTATGCGGTATGATGAATGTCCAAAAACGGGAGCGGATGTTGCTAGTGCTGAGACCGAACGGTGGGAGCGGATTTTCTGGCAGGAAATGCGCGAGCATAATATTTTCCTTACAGCGAATCAGTTCGAATCGCAGTTTGTTTCGTACTCACACACCGATGAGGATATTGATCGAACATTAGAGGCATATAAATCAGCGTTATGAGTAGCTGAGTGATATCATTACACCTGTTGCGCGATTAATATTATAGAATACAAGGAGAATACCCGCGTCTTCAGGCGCGGGAGAGTAATCGGGTATGATACACCGTGGTATGGTAATACAGTTTTGTGGATTAATTCGTAGACTGATGAGCTTAGATTAGATACATAAAAATATCTACAGTGGTGATCTGTCCTGTTTCGATAGCTGCATCATGCAGTCGGGCTTTTATACGAATCCGCCGGAGTTTTGAGCATGTCTGATTCACCGCCTCGTAATGCGAGTAATGATACTGACCCACTCGCTGGATTGCTCCCACACGCAGAGGTTAGTTCACGATGGTGGTATTGGATTGCTGCAGTACCGCTGTACGTCGTAGTCGCTGCAGTTGGTCTTGTTATATTTTTTATCACTGTTCTGACTGGAGTCGCAATCGATATCGAATTCGCAGTCGTCGGAAGTTGGATTATTCTGATTCCAGTCGTCGGTCTGAGTGGTGTGATTATGACCGTCATGTTTCCAGTCGCAATATATATTGATTCACGAGCCATTTCCAAGTCACAATATCAGTGGACGCCTGACTCTCGCATTTGGGGGATTGCTGCTCTTGGAACAGTCATTGGCAGTGTATTCACGCTGAGTATCGCTGTTGCCCTATACTATCTATATCGTCGACACAACGTCGTTGGAACGCCATAATTTCATTTGGCTGTGGATCACGCAACCGATAATCTCTAATCCTTATTCTCCGGTCTCTATAAGTAGCATTGAGCGCCTGAGTTATCGTAGCGAGTTTTGGAAACGATTTTGAGACTCTACTAGATTTTCTGTGTGAGTGAACAAGCAGACAGGCCTAAATTCAGTTATTCTGATGCATCCACCGTTGTCATCTACCGATCCAGCAGTGTGTTGAAGTGGTGTCTTTTTCACCCGTGACCGAAGATTATTGCATAGAAAATGACCACTCGTAGTCGCATTCGCGGGACATTAACACTCGCGACACGGGGGTCTGATCTCGCGCTCAAACAGGCGACGAGCGTTCAAGAGGCGCTCATGGATGAGCGCTATGAGGTTGACCTCATTGAAGTCGAAACGCGCGGTGATCAAATTCAAGATGAACTGATACATCAACTCGGCAAGACAGGTGCGTTCGTTCGTTCACTTGATAAAAAAGTTCTTGATTCCGCAGCTGAGGCTGATGCTGCAGTTCACTCGATGAAGGATATGCCAACGGACAGCCCAGATGAACTCGTTGTTGCTGGTATCCCGCAACGCGCACCACCAGGTGATCTGTTACTCACGGCTGATGGACAGACATTGTCTGAACTGCCGGCTGGGGCTGTTATTGGAACCTCATCACTTCGTCGGCAAGCACAGTTACTTGCTCAACGTGGAGACATTACTGTTGAGCCACTACGGGGGAATGTTGACACACGCGTTGAAAAGCTGCTTGCGCCATCGTTACAGACAGAACATGAACAGCGTATCGAAGCTGAACAGGATGAGATGACCAATAATGAGAGTGCTGACGGGGGAAATGAGGATGAAGACGAAGACCTTCCTGAGTTCGAACAGTCAATTGAGGAGTGGTTCAATGGGCTCTCTGAGATCGAACGGCGGGCGCTTGAGCGCTCAGTTGAAACGGAATATGATGCAATCGTTCTTGCGGAAGCTGGATTACAGCGATCAGGGCTTATGCATCATATCGAATACGACCGACTTGACACAGCAACGTTTGTCCCAGCGCCAGGGCAGGGTGCAATTGCTATCACAACGCAAGGAGAGACAGATGCAACAGCACAGATTCGAGAAGCAGTTGACCATCCACGGACACGTGTCGAGACGACTGTCGAACGGACGGTGCTGGCTGAATTAGGTGGTGGATGCATTGCACCGATTGGTGTTCATGCAACATTACAGGGTGAGTATGTGCATGTATCCGCACGGATTCTATCTGGCGATGGCACTGAAACCGTTAGTGGAAGTCGTAACCTCCCCGTCGATAATCACGCAGATGCAGCTGTCCAGTTCGCTAACAAACTCGCAGGTCGCGGTGCTGATGAACTGATTGCTGCCGCACGGGTTGCGAATGAAACTGACGATGAGGATGAGAGCGATGAATAAACAGGAGAGTAAGTGAGTATGAGCAATAATATTGAGATAGACAATAATGCTAATACCGATACTGACACCGGTGTTGTCTATCTTGTTGGGAGCGGTCCGGGGGATCCGTCGTTACTGACAGTAAAAGCAAAGCAGCTACTTGAAACCGCAGATATCATATTGCATGATAAACTCCCCGGACCAGCCATTATCGAATCAATTCCTGAATCAAAGCGTGAAGATGTTGGTAAGCGTGCTGGTGGTGAACGAACGTCACAGGAGTACACAAACGATAGATTAGTCGAACTTGCAGAGGCTGGGAAGACCGTCGTACGGCTGAAAGGCGGTGACCCCTTTGTCTTTGGTCGAGGGGGTGAGGAGATGGAGCATCTTGCTGCTGCGGGTGTTCCATTTGAAACTGTTCCAGGCATCACATCTGCTATTGGCGGTCCGGGAGTGGCTGGGATTCCGGTGACACATCGTGAACATGCATCATCGGTCTCGTTCGTTACCGGTCATGAAGATCCAACAAAAGAGGAGTCTGCTATCGACTGGGAAGCACTTGCGGCGACTGGCGGAACAATTGTTGTATTGATGGGTGTTGGAAAACTCCCGGCATATACTGCCGAATTACAAGACGCTGGAATGGATCCTGAAACACCAATTGCACTTATTGAACGGGCAACACGTCCGTCGATGCAAGTGGCAGTAGGGACGCTTGACACAGCAGTCGATGTGCGTGATGAAGCTGAGATTGAACCGCCGGCGATCACGATCATCGGTGAGGTTGCCGCGACACGCGAACACGTATCTCACTGGCTAGAACAGACACAGCACAATCGCAGCGAACTCGATACTAATGAGGATATATAATGTCAGATGATAAGATAGACTGGAGACGAACCCCACGGGTCGGCGTGTTTCGGCCGGATGATGAACGCATGGTCGCTGCGGTTGAATTATTAGAGGAATATGGAATCACGGCTGTTCCTGACCCGATGTTATCGGTTGAGCCGACCGGTACAATCCCCGAGTTAGATGCTGTATCAGATTCATCACCATTCGTTGTATTGACGAGTAAGACTGGAATTGAGATTCTCGCAGATGCTGGGTGGAGTCCTACTGGATCAACATTAGCGTGTATTGGACCACAGACCGCAGCCGCAGCCCGCGATGTTGGATGGACAGTTGATCTGGTCCCAGCAGAGTACTCTTCACAGGGGCTCGTTGACGCACTTACGGAGCAAGTGGCAAATCGGTCAGTTATTATCGCACGAAGCGATCATGGAAGTGAGACACTTATTAACGGATTAAACGCAGCCGGGGCAGATGTTACTGAGACGGTTTTGTATCGTCTTGTGCGACCTACTGGAACCGGACAATCAGCGGTAATGACTGCTGGCGGTGAGTTGGATGCAGTTTGTTTTACTTCATCACTGACAGTTGAGCATTTTCTTGAGGCTGCTGAAAACAGGGAACTTCGTAAAGAGGCGATTGCGGGTCTCAATCACGCTATTGTCGGGACAATCGGCGAGCCTACTCGAGAGGCAGCTGAAGCACATGGGATCAACGTTGACGTAACTCCAGCAGATGCAACGTTTGAGTATCTCGTTGAGGCTGTGGTTGATGAACTTCAAAATACGCAGTTATCATCAAATATCGATGAGGCGAGTGAAATAACAAATACACAACAGGGGTCTGTCGAGAGTCATGATGAGTAAGTTTGGATTCCAGTATCTCAGATCTATTTTGAGTATATGCGGTGTGGGCACTGAGACGGATATCATTGATCACACCGGCGTATGAATAGTCTGTATCGGTCTGTGAATCTCATAACCGGCATTGTAAGCGTCACTGTTGGCGGAACGATGCTCGCGGCTTCAATTGATTTTGCAGGTATCTCAGCTGGTGGAGGGGTTATAGCAGCCATTATGAGGGTTCTTGAGTGGGGCAGTGGAGATATCGTAACTGCAATCGAGATTACTGTTGGTGGAATGTTAGCAATCGCGGGAGTGTCATTATTGATTGGACGAGGGCGGGCAATAGTCGTCTCTGCAGGGACAGGTATCTGTATTGTCTCATTAATTGGAATCGTATTTTATCCAATGGCGTCAGTGACACTTCCACCACCACGTGCACTGATATCACTCGGTGTGATTGGACTCGCTACTATGCTTACTGGGACGTCACTCAACGGTTTCTGGGTTCAGGGTAATAGCTGAGAGGGTCCCATTCGATTTGAGATGATATACAGCAAGTGGCTATGAGAGGTAGTTCCAACGTCATAATCTATTTTATTTTTATCTAAACGAATACAAGATACGTCGGAACAGGTCAAAATCATTTCAGAGAGCGTATTCGATGATTTGTGACGGCTATGAGAGATAGTGGCGGTAATTGCATACGCCAACATAAATAGATGCTCGGTGGATAATTATTAATGTATGTCAGATAACGAATCAGAACCTGGATTTGAAACACGGACATTACACGCTGGACAGGAACCTGACCCAACGACAGGTGCTCGAGCACCACCATTGTATCAGACTACCTCATACGTTTTCGATGACGCCGATGATGCTGCAAAGCAGTTTGCACTAGAAAAAGAGGGATACATTTACTCGCGATTGATGAATCCAACAGTCGCAACACTACAGGAACGACTGGCGTCATTAGAAAGTGGGATTGGTGCGGCTGCGACCGCATCAGGAATGGCTGCACTTGATCTTGCGACATTTCTTCTTGCATCGGCTGGGGATAATATTGTAACCGCATCATCGCTGTACGGTGGGACATATACATACTTTACACACACCGTTGAGCGACGTGGTGTTTCAGCCCGATTTGTCGACACGCTTGCGTATGATGAGTATGCTGAGGCAATTGATGATGATACAGCATATGTGCACATCGAGACCATCGGGAATCCAGCGCTTGTGACGCCAGATATTGAGCGAATTGCTGATATTGCTCATGAACACGATACACCATTATTCGTAGATAATACATTTGCGACACCGGCACTTTGTCGCCCAATCGAGCATGGTGCTGATCTCGTATGGGATTCAACAACCAAATGGATACATGGGGCAGGGACAACGGTCGGCGGTGTCCTCATCGACGGTGGGTCGTTCCCGTGGGGCGAGTATCCAGAGAAATACCCCGAGATCGGAGCATCAAATCCTGCATATCACGGGGTTAATTTTGCGGAACGATTCGGTGATGCTGCATTGACATACGCCGCCATTGCCCGAGGACTTCGAGATCTTGGGAGTGCACAGTCACCATTTGACGCATGGAATACACTTGAGAAATTAGAGTCACTACCAATGCGGATGGAACAGCACTGTACAAATGCAATGGCTGTTGCAGAATTCCTTGACTCACATGAGGCAATCGCATGGGTCAATTATCCAGGTCTCACAGACCACGAGACACATTCAGAAGCAACATCATATCTTGAGGGTGGGTATGGCGGAATGATTACATTTGGACTTGACGCTGGATATGAGGCTGCAAGGGATACTGTGAATAACGTTGAACTCGCGTCACTACTGGCGAATGTTGGCGATGCGAAGACACTCGTGATCCATCCTGCATCAACGACACATCAGCAATTAACTGAATCTGAACAGGAAGCTGCTGGAGTAACATCTGATATGGTTCGACTCTCTGTTGGAATTGAAAATGTCGATGATATTATTGCTGATCTATCACAGGCAATCGACACCGCAACAGCATAGATATCAATAACTGATTACATCAGGGTCTGTATCTAGGTATGCACGAGAGTAAAAAACAGATTTCTGTTTGCTGGCGTGGTTTCAATGGATAATATCAAACCGAATATGAAGTGAGGCAACACTTGTGGGGCGAAATAGAAGCCATGATCATAATTTGATTTATATACTGTATCGGTAGCTTCAGGAGAGAGAGTATGTTATATTAATTTGAACAATGACTAGAGTAATACTGAATCCAAATCGCTGTATCAAACATGAGTATGTCACGATGCGTAGATGCGGAATTTTCTCATTCAAGATATTAAATCGCTGATCGTGGTCGAAGTATTGCTCTTTATTGGCATCGGCGTTGCAGTCTTTGTCGGATTCAATATTGGTGGGTCCTCAACAGGCGTTGCATTTGGACCGGCAGTAGGGAGTGGACTTGTTTCAAAGCTTTTTGCAGCCGGGTTGATGACGACATTTGCACTTCTTGGTGCATGGACCGCCGGCCGAGAAGTAATAGAGACAATGGGTGGACAGATTGTTCCACGAGGTCAATTTACGCTTGCAGCGAGCGTTGCTGTATTATTCTTCGTTGGGATGGCGTTACTTATTTCGAACACATTTGGAGTTCCCGCATCAACGTCAATGACTGCTGTCGGTGCCATCGCCGGGCTTGGTGTTGCCTCAGGAACGCTCAACGAAGCCGTGATGCTTGAGATCGTCTCATGGTGGATTGTCGCACCAGTACTTGCATTTTGGATTTGTGCAGTCGTTGGACGATATCTCTACCCATATCTTGATGCTCGACTCAAACTGAACCGCTCACCGGGACCGCTCATCACACTCAATCGCAGTGGAACTGTCCCACAAGTTCGTCGAGGACCAAACACCTCAACTCGAGAACTCGGCAGTGTTTGTTTAGTCATTATTATCGCCTGTTATATGGCATACTCCGCGGGTGCCTCAAACGCAGCAAACGCTGTTGCACCACTCGTCGGGAATGGATCAGTATCAATGAATATCGGGATTGTCCTAGCCACTGGAGCGATTGGGCTCGGAGCATTTACTATCGCACGTCGAACACTTGATACGGTTGGGAATGACCTGACTGAACTGCCGATTTTGGCTGCGCTTGTCGTCGAAACAGTCTCTGCATCGGTCATTGCAGTGCTTTCAATGTTAGGCATTCCAGCGAGTCTTGCGGTCTCAGCTACAATGTGTATTGTCGGTCTTGGATGGGGTCGAGCAACACGGACAGTCACGATTGGTGATGCAATCGGTGGAGAAAAACCAGAGATGTCTGTAGATGCATTAACCGCTGAGACCGACAAAACGGTCCCAAATGTTGGTGAGGAGTCGCCACAAGAACTTACCGATCAAACGCTGTTTGACCCTGGGACAACAGGGCGTGTCATCTTCTTTTGGCTCCTAACACCATCAGTGTCAGCAGTTGCATCGTATGTATTGTTTACTTTGACCCCATTGTAAAACTCTTTGAGTTAATTTCAAGTATAGATTTAATTAGGACTCTGAAACTGCTCGCCCGGTTTATCATATCTCCCGATGCGAGTTGGTAATCAATATAGGAAGTGAATCAGGTGTTCGTTTGAGTGTCAGTTGCTCTCATCATAACCCTCGTGATATGTCTCATATTGTTTCTAATTTTGGCTGTATTCAGGGCAGATATTCATTGTATAAACACGAAATCAGTATTACTCATCAGAGGTCCGTATCTGATCCAAGCTATGACCACAGGGTCATATCAAGATCAATGAATCAACGGTTGGAACAGAAATGAACATATGTCTCAATATAATATTCCGATAACGAGTAATATCGCCGTTGTATGGTGATTAGAAGGGGAAAATCAAAATAATGCACATAGTCATGCATATACCGAGCACGAGCGTATGATTTTCGCCCGTAGATGGTGGTATGATGACGAAATTAGCAAACAACAAACTCTAATGGTGTGGCGCACATATTAAATGTTGATGGCAACCGTAGAATATCTCAATTATGAGTCCCTTGATGACAAGGGCTGGGAGATGAACGATGAGGACCTTTTCGATAAGGCTGCAGACTCCGATCTCGGTAGCGAAGATTACGGATCACTCGAGGTGAACGAAGGCGAGTATATTCTTGAAGCCGCAGAAGCACAAGGCTATGACTGGCCCTTCTCCTGCCGCGCGGGTGCATGCGCAAACTGCGCTGCAATCGTAACGGAAGGAGAAATCGACATGGACATGCAGCAGATTCTTTCCGATGAGGAAGTCTCTGAGAAGAATGTTCGGCTAACGTGTATCGGATCACCAGCAGCCGACAGTGTTCAGATTGTCTACAACGCAAAACACCTCGATTATCTCCAAAACCGCGTCATCTAGACGACGACAATACATACCTGCGCTCTACAAATCGTTGCTATTGAGCGCTAACTACCACTAATTCTTTTATACTACTCGCTGTGTAGTCTGTTCTATACTGTCTAATCTAGTGTATAGTGATTATTTAGGATAACACCCAATAAACAATACATCGCGTGAGTCGTCTCATTTCAGACAGGAGTTCTAAACATATTCATGTCATTTCACGCATATGTCATATGAAAAAGTAGATATCCAGCGGCACTACTGTGATAGCTGAGCGCATACGACAGTATGTATCACTCAAATTATCGTAGTTGATTAAGCGCTTCAGCTGCCTCATTGCTTGCTTGTAAATGATCACGTGCACGACGTGGGTCGTCGCTCGCAGCAGCAAGTTGGGAATGACGGGTCAGTGCCTCAAGCAACGACTCAACTGCTGTTTGTCGAGTTGGGTTGTTCTCCGCAGGGTACTGTTCGGATACGTTTGTATGTGCGGCAGTGTCAGTGTCGGTGACTGCACCATTGTTGTCACGACGCGGACGGGACGCATTGTTTTGCGGGGACGTATTATCACTGTCTGATGTTGGCTGGGATTGTGGCTGTGATTGTGATTGTGATTGTGATTGTGATGTCGGGTCCGGCGTATTCGTCTGTACAGCCGTGTCAACCGGTTCAACGGTTGGTGGTGTTCCTGAGTTTGAGTTATTAGCATCCGGCGTAGCGGTTGCATTGGTCTGTGCATTTGCTTCGGCGGGTGATTGATTATTCGTTTGCGCATTCGGTGATGCGCCAGTATTGACAGGTTGATTATTGTTATCCGAAGCAGCGGCGGTTTTAGCGTCTGATTGTTTCATCGAGCCATTATCAGCCGCCTCGTTTTCAGCATTCCGTGATTGACACGTCGGACAGAACTCTTGACCGTCGTAGCGAAAGATGGGCGACCCACATGTCCCACAGTGGGCGTTCGTCATCGTCGCCCCTTTCAATAGGAGTTCGCTCATCTGCTGCGTCTCCGCCCGCCGTTCGGAATCTTGCTCATACTTCTCTCGGAGTCGCTCTCGCTCTGCCTCTTCGTCAAAATCGCTCACACTGATGGGTTAGGTATGCCACATCGAAAAATCCACCGGGGTCATATTAACACACTAATTCGACAGTCGACGAAAGCAAATATCGACAGTAGAGACCGCATATCATCGAATTCGAAGTATTTAATCAGTTTCCACATGTTCACATATGTGATATGGCGAAAGTCAGTGTCGTTGGTGCTGCTGGGACAGTTGGTGCTGCCGCAGGATACAGCCTCGCGCTTCGTGACGTAGTTGATGAACTCGTTTTCGTTGACATTCCTGATAAAAAAGATGAAGTGATTGGTCAGGCTGCAGATACGAATCATGGGGTTGCATATGATTCGAATACAACAGTCATTCAGGGCGATTATGCGGACACTGCCGGGTCTGATGTGGTTGTTATTACCGCAGGGATTCCCCGAAGTCCGGGTCAAACACGGATTGATCTTGCCGAGGACAACGCACCAATCATGGCAGACATTGGATCGTCACTCGCAGCACATAATGAAGAATTCATTTCAATAACAACGTCAAATCCTGTTGATCTTCTCAATCGTCATCTGTATGAAACCGGGGATAGAGAGAGACATACTGTCATTGGTTTTGGTGGACGTCTTGATTCTGCTCGGTTTCGATATGTGTTGAGTGAGCGGTTTGATACGCCAGTTCAGAATGTTGAAGCGACGATTCTTGGTGAACACGGTGATGCACAGGTTCCAGCCTTCTCAAAAGTCCATATCGACGGAGCGGGTCCAACGTTTGATTCTGATGAACGTGAGACAATTTTGGCGGACTTACAGGCATCAGCAATGGATGTAATTGAGCGAAAAGGTGCAACACAGTGGGGTCCGGCAACAGGTGTTGCTCATATGGTTGAGGCTGTGCTCAATGATACCGGAGAAGTGCTTCCTGGGTCGATTGTTCTTGATAATGAGTACGGCTACACTGACACAGCATTTGGCGTGCCCGTCAAACTCGGTGCAAATGGTGTTGAGGAAGTTGTTGAGTGGGACCTTGATCAGTATGAGCGTGAGTTGATGGATGATGCAGCAGAAAAACTCTCAGATCAATACGCAAAGATAGAGTGAAGTGATCATATCCTCGATATTAGTCTATTTCAATCATCGGTGTTGATTTAGAGAGATATTGTATGTTGGGGGATATACGCCGCACTGACGGTGAATATTCAATGGTATAATATACCGCTTGATCGGTTATTGAGTCAGATAGATATCTCCGATCACACACTTAGTATCATCGTGGACCTTTTGTCGTCGTCTCACGAGTGAAGCTGTATGCACTATCGTGAGGTGGACACGGCTCGGGAATTCTTACTCAGACTTGAAACGGGTGCTGACTGGCGAGCAGAGATTGAAGAGTTCGCCAAACTCGAAGATATCGATGCCGCGTGGTTCAATGCAATGGGTGCAGTTCAAGACGCCGAGGTGTGGTTTTATGACCAAACTGAGGCTGAGTATAATAGTGTGAGTTTTGATGAACCACTTGAAATTGCCGCCTGTATCGGGAACATTGCAATGCTTGATGATGAGCGATTCGCACACACTCACGCTGTGCTTTCACGACCTAGCGGGCAAGCACTTGCTGGACACCTCAACGCTGGGACTGTTTTCGCTGGTGAGGTGTATCTCAGAGCGCTTGACACTGACCTTATTCGTGAGTATGATGAGACAACCGGTCTTGATGTCTGGTTATAATCGTGCGAGACGCCGATAAACAATACTTTGAGACACTGGAATCGCAGCTAAATCAAGCATTCGACCGGGCACAACAGGCGAAGAAGAAGGGATATGACCCGGAGCCAGAGGTTGAAATCCCAGTTGCGAAGGACATGGCAGATCGTGTCGAGAATATTCTCGGGATTGCTGGCGTTGCAACACGTATACGAGAGCTTGATAATGGACGCTCTCGTGAAGAGGTAGCACTGGAGCTTGTTACTGACTTTGTCGGAGGAACTGTCGGCGATTATGACACACGTGAAGGGAAAATAGAGGGTGCGGTTCGGACAGCTGTGGCGCTCCTTACTGAGGGTGTTGTTGCGGCGCCAATTGAGGGTATTGACCGGGTTGAAATTCTCAATAATGATGATGGCAGTGAATTTGTTAATGTCTATTATGCCGGACCAATCCGTTCAGCAGGAGGAACTGCGCAGGCGCTGTCAGTACTCGTTGCTGATTATGCCCGAGCGCTATTAGATATCGATGAATACGCCGCACGTACGGATGAAACAGAGCGATATGCTGAAGAAATAAGTTTATATGACCGTGAAACGGGTCTACAGTACTCACCAAAAGACAAAGAGACAAAATTCATAACCAAACACATGCCGATTATGCTTGACGGCGAGGCTACTGGTGATGAAGAAGTCTCTGGATATCGTGATCTTGAGCGTGTCGACACGAATTCCGCACGTGGGGGAATGTGTCTTGTACTTGCTGAGGGGATTGCACTCAAAGCACCGAAGATTCAGCGGTATACTCGCCAACTTGATGAGGTGGAATGGCCATGGCTACAGGATCTCATTGACAATACGATTGGAACCAATAGTGATAGCGCTGAAAACGATGAGACTCATATACCCGGTACAGACGCAGATGAAGACGAACCTCAAACAAAGGATGAGCTAGAGCACAGAATTGATACTGTCGAAAATAAGTCTGGATTAGAGCCCACTGAGTCCCCTCGTGTTGATGCCACTGGCAAGTATCTGCGTGATCTTATTGCTGGTCGCCCTGTGTTTGGACATCCATCGGCTGCAGGTGCGTTTCGACTTCGCTATGGACGCGCACGGAATCATGGATTTGCAACCGCAGGCGTCCATCCGGCAACGATGCATATTGTTGATGATTTTGTTGCCACGGGAACCCAAATCAAAACCGAGCGTCCTGGAAAAGCTGGCGGTGTTGTGCCTGTTGACTCGATCGAAGGACCGACGGTAAGACTCGCAAACGGCGATGTTCGCTGTATCAATGATCCTGAAGAGGCAAAGAAACTTCAAAATGGGGTTGAGAAAATTATTGATCTTGGTGAATACCTCGTCAACTTCGGCGAATTTATAGAAAATAATCACCCACTCGCACCAGCAGCATATGTTTTTGAATGGTGGATTCAGGATTTTGAAGCGAGCATTGCAGATATACAACCACTTCGTGACGACCCAACGGTTGATTTAGAGAACCCAACTGTCGATAGCGCAGTACGCTGGGCAGAAGAATATGATATTCCACTACACCCGGCATACACATATCTTTGGCACGATATTTCAGTTGCTGAGTTTGACCATCTCGCAGATGTTGTAGCAGCCGGTGATATTGTTGTCAGTGACCTCGGGGATACCATTGGTAGTGATAACGGAAACCGAAGCGCCAACAGTAGCGGTACCAGCTCAATCACAGCCGACATAACGACGAATGATGCGTTGCGGATTGATACCACACCGGCGATTCGGGAGACAGTTGAACGGTTACTCGTTGAACATCATCAGGGTGATGACTCGATTCAAATCCCTGCATGGCGGGCACTCGCACTTTCACTCGGGATTGAGATTGAGATTGAATCTGATGAGAAAGCAAGTATCGGTGACCGCACATGGTCGCTTGCTGACCTTTCAAAACATGCTCGAGAGCAAGATAATGGAGATAACGCTATTGAAGCAGTGAATGAGGTTGCCCCATTTCAGGTTCGTGAGCGCGCACCAACACGAATTGGAAGTCGAATGGGACGCCCAGAGAAATCTGAGGATCGAGACCTCTCACCGGCTGTACATACACTCTTTCCAATCGGTGAGGCTGGTGGGAATCAACGCAATCTCGGTGATGCCGCACAGAGCTTTGGCGATGATAACGAACGTGGTCAGATTTCGGTTCAATTAGGCAGACGTCACTGTTCTCAATGCAATACGGTTGGATTTGAACTGCAGTGCGCTGAGTGTGGTGCACATACTGAACCGCAGTTTAAATGTCCTGATTGTGAGTCAATACTTCACCCCGATGAATCTGGACGGGTGTACTGTGATCATTGCGAACGTGATGTGACAAGTGCTGAGTGGCAAGATATTGACCTACACCAGAGATATCACGATGCACTCAATCGTGTCAATGAGCGTGAAGCCTCATTTGAGATTTTGAAAGGTGTCAAAGGTCTCACCTCATCGAATAAAACACCTGAACCGCTTGAGAAAGGAATCTTGCGGGCAAAACACGGTGTATCATCATTCAAGGACGGCACTGTTCGGTATGATATGACAGACTTACCGGTTACCGCAGTTCGTCCTGAAGAACTTGATGTCACCGCTGACCACTTTCGTGAACTTGGATATCAAACGGATATCAGCGGCGAGCCGCTTCAGTTCGATAATCAACTTGTCGAACTCAAGGTGCAAGATATCGTGCTTCCGGATGGAGCAGCAGAACACATGATGAAGACCGCGGATTTCGTTGATGATCTCTTAACGCAGTATTATAATCTAAATCAATTCTATCAGATTGATGAACGCGACGAGTTGATTGGTGAACTCGTCTTTGGAATGGCGCCGCATACATCGGCTGCCGTCGTTGGACGGATTGTTGGATTCACCTCTGCGGCTGTTGGGTACGCACATCCATATTTCCACGCTGCAAAACGTCGAAACTGCTTCCATCCGGACACAAAGCTCTGGTTTCGGAATGCCAGCGATGAGTGGCATCATGAGACGATTCGAACGTTTGTTGAGGACCGGCTTGAGGATCCTGAAATAGATGCTGTTGGGACTCTCGTCCAGGAACTTGATGCTGCTGACAGCGAGGTGTCGGTTCCATCGATAGATGCCGATGGCAATGAGCGATTGCAGTCAGTGACAGCAGTGTCAAAACATCATGCACCGGATCATCTGGTTCGAATTGAGACAGCGAGTGGTCGGGAGATAACGGTAACACCTGATCATGAGATGCATATTCTCAAGCAAGGTAATCTAGTCTCAAAGCAGGCAAGTGAGATTACGCCTGGTGAGTATGCAGCGATGTCGAGACAGCTGGGAGAGATATCACCGTCATCTCACACACCGCAGTATGATCTTCTTGCGGAGTTCCTCACTCAGGATGACCTCGCAATTGATCGGCTAATAATTCATACGACAGCTCCCGTCCAACTGTGCAATCAAATCCTCCCGGAGGAGGTTACTGACTATGAAGATATCGTTGGATTAATACAAGATACTGCTTACCAGCTCGAATCAACTAAAGAAACACTGATGCAACAGCTCAGTGAGGGAGAGATACCGGTTATGCTTCTTCGGGAATTTGTTAAAACAGATCAATCCCTTCTGAGAGGTGTTCCTGATGATGTGCAAATTGGGCTTCATCGAGAGGAAGTGAAGATTGATCGATGTATTCGATTTACTGAAGAGTTTGCATCGCTACTTGGATACTACGCTGCAGCAGGAATATTCCATACGCACGCTAAATCGCCTCCACGAGAACAATCAACGCTATCGTTTTATGATATTAACTCACAAACAGAAGCGCTCCTTTCGAAAGCACTTACCGATGTTTTTGAGATTGAAACAATTCAATACAATTCAGATAAAACGACGGTTAGTACTCCTGGAGAACTCATCAGGAGGGTTTTTGATACGATAGTTGACGTTGGCACTCGACCAACTGAAAAACGTATCCCACAGGCATTGTTTGATGCATCTGAGTCTCATGTCGAGTCGTATCTACGTAGCTTCTTTACTGCTCACAATCAGGTAAAGACGGACACAGCAGATATTTCTACGATAGTTGTCAGTCGCGAGCTCAAAGAAGATATTACTGCGATATTACGACGACTTGGGATCACCGCAGAGATAATTACACGTCAGCCAGAGTCAGTCTCTGAGATTCTTCCAGAATCGTATGTACTCGATACTAAGAGGCATACTGATGCTGATCAACTGGCAGCGACTCGCTCATATGTTATTTCGCTTACAGCATCGGATAGCCTGAGTCTTGTCCATGATAGACAAAGTCAGAAGCAGAAACAAGTATATGAATCACAGCATTCAAGATCGAATAATAGGCTAGTCAGCGAGTCTCGACGCGCGATCGACGGAGGAAGTGACGATTACATCACTGAAGCGATCACGGATATTGAGTATATCGAGGCGGATGTTGAGTACACATACTGTCTCACAGTTTCTGAGACACATTCACTCATTGCGAATGATCTTTCACAGAAACAGTGTGACGGCGATGAAGATTGTGTCATGCTTCTAATGGATGGATTGTTGAATTTTTCACGAGAGTACCTTCCAGATAAGCGCGGAGGAAGCGTTGCAGCTGATTCTCGATTAGTTGCAGTAGGTCCTGATGATGAGGTAGTATTCACGACATTTGAAGACTTTTGGAAGCAACTTGATAGTCCGATCAATCGTGATGGAAAGTTTAGGAAACGAACATGTGTGTCAGAAGGGTGGAAGACATACGCCTTCGATAAAGATCATCAGGCATCTTTACAGCCGATTGAGAAAGCAATTCGATACAAAGCCGATGAGAGCGAGCAGTTACGTCGGATTACTACCCAATTTGGTCGATCGCTCAATATTACTGACCAACATAGTCTCTTCCGGTATGACGATGGTATCGAGGAGGTGGCTGGCTATGACCTCGCTGCAGGCGATATCATAGTTGCACCACGGACACTTGATGTTGAGTCCACTCAGACAACGCTTGATGTTGTTGAGTATATCAATGGTCCATGTCTCGGCGAACAGACCGGATCGGTAACATCGAATTCGACATCTGAGACCGTGAGCATGAATACTGAGCAAAAAACGAATCCAGTAGCTGATCCTGGTGCATCGGGACAACGGTCAGGATCCGCAGATGAAATGAGGACACTCGGCTCAGCTGCTGTAGGAGAGCTGGGATTAGAGCAAAATGAGACAGTTGGATTACGAGAGTCCACAGAAAAAATTGAACGATATGTCGATGTCACTGACTCATTTGGATGGCTTCTTGGACAGTTCATTGCCCAGGAGTCGATCACGACCGACACGCTGAGTATTCATGTTGTAGATAAAACACGCGTTGAGCGAATTGTCGTCACGAGTGAGAGCGTATTCGGTGTAAGACCAACAGTCAATATAGTGGAAAATGGGTATGAAATTGCGTTTCCACCGGTGCTCAATACTATTGTATCCACACTTGTTTTAGGAATTAAAACGGAGGAAGGTATTGATCACACGCACTCAAGTGAGCTCGTCATTCCTGAGTGTATTCTTCACGGTCCAGATGATGTTGCAGTGTCATTCCTCCGAGGATTTATTTCCGGAAAGAATGCTGAAAGTAGAGCTGATGCGGTCGAAGGTATCGATCTCGAGGGCAATGATATAGCAACTGAAGAGACAACAGTCACACTCAATGCCGAAAATGTCGATATAAAGGATGGACTTGTCTTCTTACTTCACCGATTTGGTATTGTTGCACGTATCTCAGAACAAGATGCAACTCATTCAGTAGAACCCAAATATACCGTCTCAGTTGAGAGTGAGGGTAATAAGAATCCACTACATCAGATCCTGAACGGTGAGTGTCCAATAACGCAGGAGAATATCGCTGTGCCAATTCCGGACGCACTCCTCACGATTCAGGAAGTGCTTGAGGACACATCTCAGATCAGTCAGATAATCCCAGAGTCTATCACACGACAGGAAACAGTCTCACTGGAAAGGCTTCATTCGATTGTCACAGAGCTTTCGACGGTCGACCTTCCAGCACAACTCGAAGCAAAGCGAGACGAGCTTGCAGTACTCACCAAGGGTGACCTATCGTATCTTCGAGTCGAGAATGTCGAATGCGTTGAGTATGATGGATACCTATATGATCTACAGGTCGGTGGAGAGCCGGTGTTCACGGCAAACTGGTTGTACGCGCACAACTCAATGGATGCTCCGCTGGTAATGTCCTCACGCATTGACCCATCAGAGATAGACGATGAGGCACACAATATGGATGTCGTTCGACAGTATCCCCGAGGATTCTATGAGGCGACCCGACGGATGGAAGACCCTGAGGAGTGGGAAGAAGAGATTACGATTGCTGAAGAGTATCTTGATACCGATACCGAATATACAGGATTCAATCATACGCATGATACGACCGATATTGCTGCTGGTCCGGATCTATCGGCGTACAAAACACTCGATTCGATGATGGATAAGATGGATGCACAGCTTGAACTTGCACGAAAACTCCGAGCAGTTGATGAGACAGATGTTGCAGAGCGTGTAATTGAATATCATTTCCTGCCGGACTTGATTGGGAATCTGCGAGCATTCTCACGACAACAGACACGATGTCTTGACTGTGGAGAGTCATATCGACGAATGCCACTGACCGGTGAATGTCGAGAGTGCGGTGGTCGGGTGAATCTCACCGTACATCAGGGGTCGGTGAATAAATACATGGACACGGCAATTCACATTGCTGAGGAATTTGACTGCCGTGAATACACAAAACAGCGTCTTGAAGTGCTCGAGAGAAGCCTCGAATCTATTTTTGAGGATGATACAAACAAGCAATCAGGCATCGCTGATTTCATGTAAATACGAAGTACCGACCAGGTTCAGAGTCGGTTCCTATGTTTTCAGATTGAAATTTATTATATAACAGTATCGTGTATCCGTGTGTCAAGTATCAATACACATCTATAGATGATTGATCGACAATAACTAATTGAGAATATAAAGATGAGATGCCAATCCTGTCTGTGCTAGTTATTACAAATGCAGTCTATACGGGTACGGGTACAGACCAAATTCCTCGGCTGAGACGGCGTAGACAGATAGATTCAGGACAATCGAGCCCGACATAACACACGTGACAGAGTCCGAAGCGGACGCGGCTACCCGCGCACATTCCGAAAAGGACAGTGAGACAAATACAGTAAGACAATCGAATAGTGAACCGCCAGCATCGGCTGATAATAGCTTTGTTGTCCTGTTTGACATGGATGGTGTCATATTGGAGGGTCGCGGTGCTGACTCGATTGTTCACGAACGAGCATTCGAAGATATTCTTGCGGAGCGAGAATGGGGAGATGACTGGGAGCAGTCGCTTTCACAGTCACATCGTAGTGCGCTTGAGCAATATGAGTATACTGAGGAATTCGTCACCGCCTGCGAAGCTATTGATGTTGACCCAGTCGCATTCTATGCCGCCCGTGAAGAGCGAAGCGCACAGCGTATTTCTGACCGAATTGCGGATGGACGTCGTGGTGTGTATGCAGATATTGATGCGTTGAAGACACTCGACAATGAGACGACACTCGGACTCGTAAGTAATAATTACCATCCAACGGTCCAGTTCGTCGTAGATCATTTCGAGATTGACCGCTTTGACCATGTTCGCGGACGTGACCTTGGTGTCGATGGATTCCGCCGACGGAAGCCGGATCCACATTATCTTGAGGAAACGCTTGATGCGCTCGGTGCTGACAGTGGAGTGTACGTCGGTGACCGTGGGACAGACGTAATTGCCGCTCACCGAGCAGGTCTTGAGAGCGTTTTCCTTCGTCGGTCACACAATGACGTTGCGACACTTGATAGGACACCAACGGCATCAATTAATGATCTCAGAGACCTTCCGAGGGTGCTTGAACAAATTAAATAATCAGATGATTCCGCGTTTGTGCTTATTTTAACGTGACCCTGGATAATTGACATCGGAATTCTCATTTGTGATTAATGAGCATCGTGTCTGTCATTTCTAGAGATGAGCAAGGCGAGTGCCCCGGGGTGTGGATGTAATCTCAATATGATATACAATAAATTACGCATTTGCTCACTCGAGATATCCAAGATCGCGTAAGCGCTCTTGCGCATCAGCATCCATCTCAGCAATAGTGTCGTCTGTCACGTCATCAGCAATCCCATCAGTCCATGCGCCCCCAACTGCTGATTCGAAGGCTGCAAGAGCTGTTTCTGTCGCTGTGATTGCTTCTGCTTCTATGTTCATACCTGCTGTATTCCCGTTTACTACGCCAGCTACTGAATTCTGTTCGTCTGGGTCGGTGTCAAGTTGGTATGCTTCATCAGAAATTCGGTCAATTCGGACATACTTTGCATCGGTTCGCCGAGCTGCACGCATCCGCGAGTAAAATCGTGAATCCTCTGATAACGTCACACCAGCGGAAGCTGCTTTCTCTTCAAGTTGTTTGAGTTCAACGACGGGTCGTGAATATTCAATGAATGCATACGAGCCATCACTGCTTTGTTGAGCAGGGTCAGACTCGTCGGTCCCAGCGAGCGATTCAAACTCACGATAGGAATCAGACAATAGTGACCGTGTTTGGTCATGGGCTACTGCAGTCTCGCCAGGAGTGTTTGGATTCCCGCCGTCCACATCGAGCGCATCAAGAACGGTATGGTAGAGATCGATAAGTTCAACCTGATCATGTCGACGCTCAGTATCCAATTCCGGATGCTTGATCAACAGTGGAACGTTCACCAACTGATCGTATAGGCAGAATTCATGTCCATAAATGTCGTGCTCGCCGTGAAGTTCCCCATGGTCCGCGCAGACAACGACCATCGTCTCATCCCACAGCCCTGCCTGTTGTAACCAGTTGAACAATCGCCCGAGTTGGTCATCAATATGCGCAATCTCAGCGTCATATAATGCCTGAATATCTGCCCACTCCTCATCATCAATCGAACGTGCACCAGCGTTGTATTCTTTTGAGTTTTGACAGACAGCACTTGAGTCGACGTCCGGGGCGAACTCCTCACGAAACGCTGGGGGTGGATGATACGGAAGATGTGCATCCATGAGATTGATAAATGTGAAAAATTCGTCTTCAGTATTATCGATGAACTCTATTGTGCGGTCGATGACCGCAGGCGTTTTTGAGTCAGCACCCTCGCCACCAGCAAAATATTCGTGTGCCGTATTGCCAAGGCTTACAAGCTTATCAGCAAGTGCACGAAGAGACTCATTATCATTCATCATTTTCCACGCACGAGCAAGTGGTCCGGTAAGGAACTCACCAGGCATTACTTCAAAGAAATTATCTTGATCATCGAATCCATCTGTAAGGTGAGTATACGGAGTAATCCATGCGTTCGAGGAATAACAGGCGGTCCGGTAGCCCGCTGCAGAGAGTGTTTGTGCAATTGTTGTTGCCCCCTCAAGATATGGATTTTCTTGACTTGCACCGTGTTGTGATGGGTACAATCCGGTGAACAATGAGGCATGCACCGGGAGCGTCCATGGCGCTGGAGCGACTGCCTCTTCGAACACTGTCGCATCTTCAGCGAAAGAATTGAGCGTGGGTGTAGTTGGGCGGTCATAACCATACGGCGACAGGTGGTCTTTTTTGACCGTGTCCATCACCACGAACAGGACGTTTTCGGGTGATTCAGCAGGCATATATTAACTCGCAACGATAACATCAAAGACGCATCGGTCTCGTGTGCATCTAATCGGGTATATGCTCATATATATCCGGATAATACCACATAAATCTAGAGAATAATTCAGTTAATGAGACTCGTGAGATCAGTAATCAATGCGCAAAATCGATAATCACGACGGGTATTGCTACAATAGGCGGAAAGTCAGTGTGCCGATTTAGAACGGAGCCTGTGGACCTTCGTCGGATGCACCACCGTCATCAGAAGTCTCACCTGGGAACGATGGTGAGGAGCCGCCGTGTCCGTGACCGCCGTCCATACCGGTATCAGCGTGAACGGTCTCAATTTCAGCGATCTCTTTGACCATCCGACTCTTAATCGCCTGAATCGTCATTGGAGAGATGCCACACCCTGAGCAGGCACCACCAAGCTGGATCGAAACTTCGCCTGCTTCGGCGTCAAGATGCTGAATCGCTGCGGACCCACCATGCATCTGAATCTGTGGGAAATTCCGACGAAGGAAATTCGTCACGCGTTCTTTCAGTTCTTTTGTCTTGTTCTCAGTATCTGCGGTTTCCGTGCTCATACTAAATATAATATCAGCGAGCGGCTTAGACCTTTGGTTCGGACTCATTATCGAGTCCAAGCACGCGTCGGTGTTGCTTTTGAAGTTCGTCGACGTACGTCTCAAGTACCGTTTGGAGCTTCTCATCATCAACGACTATTGCAGTGAGACGATCTGTTGGATTCTCTGGTAATTGAATCTCAAATGAGTCTGTCTCAGAGTTATAAAATGGCTCAGATTCATTGAGGATTTGCTGATCAATTGCATGAATCAACTCGGAGTCATATTGATTATTCATTGACTCGAATGCGTTTTTATACGCGCGTTGGAGTTCGGTAAAGTAGTTTGCGTATTTATCCTCAAACTGCTCTGGGTCAAACTCAGTCATTATTGGTATAATACTGCTGGCGCTACAAACCGATTCGGGTTTGGACGGCGATACGGATAGGCAGACGATGAATTGGAAGTCATAATTGTATTGCATGTGATGCATCACCGATTGGTACTTTGGGTGATTGAACTGATTGATGAGTATATATCGAGTGAAATCTTAAAAGATTGAGAAAGCGTGAAGAACGAATGGATTATCATTCAATTTTGGAATAAGCCATGCATATGTTGTGAATTACTGAAACAGCATCCTCAATGGAGTGAACTACATTGTACTCACTGAGAATTCCCACGAATAGAGTTACTTTCTGAATCAATCTATCAGTCAGATCATCTTGTGCAACAAATTGAAATATATGGATAAATCTGTAAAATTCGAGCACAAAATCCTGCTTTATGATCACAGATAGAGATATCGACATCCGAAGATTCGTATCATATCAGCGCTAAGTTCGCTTGAATTCTTTTTTATATATGTTAAATTCATAGAATCATATTATCACAATTGAGATTTGAGTGTGTACATATCATTCTATGTCCGGCATATTTGATAACAAATTTGCAGCATTGTATTTAACTTAATAATACTGCTGAAGATCTGAATCAAGAATGTGAAGAGTTTGAGTTTAAGATGACTCATTACAGTTGTTATTCTTAATAATATCATTGTGAGCATGTGTCTACACAAATCAGAAGGATTAGATGAAAAACGAGGTCGAGACCCCATTTTATATTTTGGAGTCGTATACTGATGATTATGAAGTGGTCTATTACGTTCGTAATCGGTATTATTCTACTTGTCGGAATGGCTGGATCTGTTGGGGCGGGAAGTGGATTCGATATCTCAACCGATAACGATGTGCCCGTTCCAACGCGGACCATCTCACAGGGTGGGCAGGCGTTTAATATTACAGCAATCGCGCAAGCAGAAATGAATGAATCGTTGAACGTCACAGTATCGGCACCGTCAGATGCGTTCACAAACTTATATTTATACAACTCAAATCAGGTGATCGTCGCGTCAAACAATGGTGACGGAACAAATAGATACAAATTTGAACTCAACGAATCAGATGGATTTACCCCGGGAACATACGCGTTTGTCGCACAGCACGATTATACACGACAGTCAATCTTACCACTAGTGATTGAGCAGTATGATATTGCAGTCTCAGCTCCCGAAACTGCCAAGGCTGGATCAGAGGTGACGATTAACACAGAGACTGGAATCAAAGAGACAAATAATACTGCTGAGGTGATTTTCGCAAATAAAGGAATGATACGCACAGTAGCAATGACTACGAACTCCACTGGACAGTACAGCGGAATTATTGATACGGTAGGTCTTTCGAGTGGTGAATATCAAGCGTACATAGTGGTTCGTGGAGATGAGGCAGTTCTTGGACAACAAGAGATACTTGCAATTGGCGGACCAACGACAGTTCAGCTGACTGGCTCTGAAGCTGAGGTAGAAACAGTAATGACAACACCAACGCCAACGACAGAAGCTGACACAGTCAGCTCAGTTAGTTCGGAGACGGAGCAGTCCTCAGAAAACACAAAGATTACATCTAGAGAACCGACGCCAACTGCAACGACAGCATCCGAAACAGGACCACAGGTGATTGCTGCCATTGTTTGTCTTACTGCAGTCATTACCCGGATCAAGAACCTGTGAAAATCAATAAATTGTGTATGTATTATCACGAAAGCAGTGGACAGTGTGGGCTTGTTACTCCCGGTCATTATGCGCAATAATTTAGATTTTGTAGAAATAGATTTCTAATTTGTATCATGGTCATAATATCGACTCAAGCACGTAGACTTAGATAATGATCTGTGCTAGATGACAATTAATATCAATATACGTTGTTGGAATTATTGAGTTTCTGTTGACGCGAAAGTAAAAATAAAGTCGTTATTGGAGTTTTATGCACTATACGGAGGCTTCGTTGCCATGTGCGTACAGGCGTGCACGTAAGATAGCCATCATATAACGTCAAAAATAATATTGAAGATATATGAAGTAGTTTTTTCTACGACACATAATAAAA